>ENA-UOVV01000091-UOVV01000091.1-compost-metagenome-genome-assembly--contig:-NODE-91-length-136645-cov-23.949755_pt1 | contig 136645 bp, 143 predicted proteins | sample MGYA00238155_ERZ761577 | MGnify/ENA primary metagenome ERZ761577 (study PRJEB28898, sample SAMN06268775) | compost metagenome | isolation source: Emeryville, CA | place: USA:Emeryville, CA | collected...
GCCCCCGCGCGGCATGAGCATCACCCACGTGGACGTGGTGGTGCGGGTGCGCAAGGCCCAGGCCAGCGAGTAAGTCCGTTTGAGACTGCGGGGCGCGGTGCCGCCCCCCTCACCATGCTGCGCATGGCCCCCCGGTGTCACGGGGGAAGCCCTGCCGACATCAGTGGCTGGGAGTAGTCGGAAGGCGGCAGTGTCCCCGCCCGGCATCTCCCTGCGAAGCGAGGGAGGGGAGCAGCTGAAAGCTGGTGGAGGGGCGCTCGGCATCACGCGCCAGCCCCACCCGCCCTCAGTCGAACTTTTCGCCCTCGTAGACGCCCCACAGTTCGGCCTGCTTGAGGTAGCCGTCAAAGGACTGGGGTTTGCCGCCGGCGGGGTGGGAGGTGGCGACCACCCGGCACCAGGTGCCGTCGCACTTCTTGATCTCGACGCGGAACTTGGCCGTCAGCCAGGCGCGGACGCCCGAATCCTCGGCCGGGCCGCGCAGCAGGGCGACGCGCTCGCCATCAGGCTTCCACGGGGCGACGAAACCGGCGCGGTTGCCGACCAGCAGGTTCTGGTGCAGCCAGCCCTCCGAGCCGTCGACGTCGCGAATCTTCCGCCAGGTGTCAAACTCCTGGATGATCTCGACCGGCGTACCGGCCTTCACGTAGACCCAGGCCACATCATATTTCGTGCCCGGGCCGACGCGGACATTGATCGGTGTCGAGCGGGTGGAAACGAAGCGCGGCAGCGGCAGGCCGCTTGGGTTGCTGGGAGCGGAAACCGCCGGGATGGCGGGCAGTGCGACGAAGAGGATGGCGCTCATCAGCGCAGCGAGAATCGCTCTGGCAGTGCGCCCGGTGATGCGCCCGAACAGGGCGGGGGAGCTCAGCGTTTCGAACATGGCTTTGCAGGGGTGTGCTTTTTTTCTACACTTATGCAAAAGACCTTAATGGTCGCTGAAAGCGCCGGATTTTGACCCTCAGCCGACCCAAGATTTTCGTCACACGGCGCCTGCCCAGGCAGATCGAAGCCCGCATGGCGGACCTGTTCGATGTGACCTTCAAACCGGTCGACGGATCGCTCAGCGCCGAGGCGCTGCTGGCATGCGCCGAGGGGCAGGACGTGCTCGTGTCCTCGATCAACGACCCTCTCGATGCCGGGCTGATCGAGCGGCTTCCCAAGTCCATCAAGCTCATTGCCCAGTTCGGCAACGGCTACGACAATATCGACATCGAGGCGGCCTACGCAGCCGGAATCACCGTCACCAACACGCCCTCCGTCCTCACCGAGGACACGGCCGACATGGCGATGATGCTGATGCTCGCCCTGCCCCGCCGCCTCGTCGAAGGCGCCGGCGTGCTGCCCCGCACCGGCGAGTGGCCGGGCTGGTCGCCCACCTGGATGCTCGGGCGGCGGTTGCGCGGCAAGGCGCTCGGCATTGTCGGCATGGGCCGTATCGGCACCGCCGTGGCCACCCGGGCCCGTACCTTCGGGCTCAACATCCACTATTTCTCGCGCAATCGCCGGCCACCGCAGGTCGAGGAGGGGCTCGGCGCCCGTTACTGGGATTCGCTCGACGACATGGTGGGCGAGGTCGACATCGTGTCGCTCCACACCCCCCTCAACCGCACGACCCACAACATCCTCAATGCCGGGCGCCTGCGCGCCATGAAGCAGGATGCCTTCGTGGTGAACGTGTCGCGCCCCGAGCTGATCGACGAGAAGGCCCTGATCGCGGAGATCGAGGCCGAACACCTGTCGGGCGCCGCGCTCGACGTGTTCGAGAACCGGCCGGCGGTGAACCCGGCCCTCCTCGCCCTGGCGCGCGCCAACCGGGTCGTCCTCACCGCCCACATGGCTTCGGCAACTCTGGAGGCGCGGCTAGAGATGGGCGAGACGGTCATCGTCAACATCCGTGCCTTCATCGACGGCGCCCAGCCCCCCCACCGTGTGCTGCCGGAAGGCAAGGGCAGGCTGGCGCGGGGCTAGTTCGCCAGCCCGCGGATCCGCCCTTCGATGAACCGCCGCTCCGCCTCCTGCTCGGTGAACTGCAGCGCGGCCTCATAAGCCGCTCGCGCCTCGGCGCTGCGACCGAGCCGGCGCAGCAGGTCGGCCCGGGCAGAATGGGCGTAGCGGAAGCGGCCGAGTTCGCCGCGTTCGAGCAGCGCCTCGATCAACCTCAGCCCGGCTTCCGGCCCGTCGCGCATGGCGATGGCGACAGCGCGGTTCAGTTCCACCACGGGCGAAGGGTCGGCGCGCAACAGCAGGTCATAGAGCGCCGCAATCTCGGTCCAGTCCGTCTCGTTGGCGCTCCCGGCCGCGCAATGCACCGCGGCGATGGCCGCCTCGATCGTATAGGCCGCGACAGGCTGGTGCGCGAAAGCGCGGCGAACCAGTGCAGTCCCTTCGGCGATCTGCGCCCGGTCCCACAGCGAGCGGTCCTGCTCGGCAAGCAGTACAATGTCGCCGCTCGGTCCGACCCGCGCCGCCCGCCGTGCATCCTGCAGCAGCAGCAGGGCGAGAAGGCCGAGCGCGTCGGGCTCGGGCCGAAGGTCGACCAGTTGCCGGCAGAGCCGGATCGCCTCGGCGCACAGTTCGCCGCGGATCGCGGCCTCGCCATGGCTCGCCGAATAGCCCTCGTTGAAGATCAGGTAGATGACGTGCAGCACGGCATCGAGCCGCTCGGCCAGTTGCTCGGACCCCGGCACCTCGTAAGGCAGGGCAAGCTCCCGGATGCGGTTCTTACCCCGCACGATGCGCTGCGCGATGGCCGGCGTCCGAGCAAGGAAGGCGGCGGCGATCTCCTCGGTGGTGAGTCCGGCCACCTCGCGGAGGGTCAGCGCAATGCGCGCGTCGGCGGGAATCTCCGGGTGGCAGCAGGTGAAGATCAGCCGCAATGCGTCATCAGCGATGGGTTCGGCATCCTCAGGCATCCACGCCTCCTCTTCGGTGGCGGCAATTTCGCGGGCGATTTCGCCGAACCTGGCACGCCGCCTGATGCGGTCGATGGCCTTGAAGCGCCCGGCCGAGACCAGCCAGGCACGAGGATTGGCCGGTGCACCGGTCTTCGGCCACTGCTCCGAGGCGGCCAGAAAGGCGTCGTGCAGAGCTTCCTCGGCGCGGTCGAAATCGCCCAGCAGGCGGATCAGCGTCGCCAGCACGCGACCCGACTCGGCGCGCCAGACGGCTTCGAGATCGGTCACGGCCGCTCCGGATCGGGGATCGAATAGAGGGGCCGCACCTCGATGGCGCCGAGCTTCGCCAACGGGATGCCCGCCGCGATGCGGATCGCCTCGTTCATGTCGCGCGCCTCGATCAGGATGAAGCCGCCGAGATATTCCTTGGTCTCGCTGAAGGGCCCGTCGGTGGTGGAGATCTCGCCGTTGCGCACCTTGACCATCACCCCGCTCTCCGGCCCCTGCAGCGCCTCGGCCGCGATGAAGTGACCGGCCGCCTCCAGCTCCCTGTCATAGGCCATCGAGTCCCGGTCGAGCTGGCGCTGGCCCGCCTCGTCGAGGCTGGAAAAGGTGTCGGGCCCCATATGAACCATGCAGAGATAGCGCATCGTTGGCATCCTTTCGGTTGGTGATGCCGGCTAGTCGAAGCGTGGCCGAGGAAATCGACACGGGCAACCGTCAGCCGATGCGAAAAATCCCGACCATTTCCTAAAATCAGGGTTCACCAGCCAGCTTCACCGGCTGCTAAGCGCATTCCCCGATCGCCGCACAGGGTGGGCGCAAGCTCGGGCAATATGGCCGGAACCCCAGGTGGCGAGGCTTTGACGAACCATGTTCCCCGGCCTGTTCCGTCGCACCGGCAACGAGCTGCCGCCCATGCCAGTGCGCTCCCGCATGCTGAGCGTTGCGACCATCCTGCTCGTCACCGCGGTGATCGGCGCCTCTCTTTTCGGCTTCTACCATGTGTGGAGCCAGCAGGAGGCGCTGACATCGCTGCGTGAGCAGGGCGCCGGGTTGCGCCAGATGCAGCAGGCGTTGATCCAGGCCGATGCCGACGTGCAGCACGTGCTGTCGGGCGAGCCCGGTCCCCTGCCCGACTATTTCGCCCGCATGCAGTACCTCACGGGCGAGGCCGCCCCGGTCTTCGCAGAACTCGCGCCTGTGATGGTCGAGGGAGCGGACGCGCCGCAGCCGGCCCAGGCGCTCGTGGGAGCGCTCAACACCGCCTGGGACCAAGCGCTGCAGCTCAGCTCGACCGGCGACCGCCCCAGCGCCTACCGGCTCCTCGTCGAGCGTAGGGCCTCGGAAACCGTACTGGCGCTCTCGAACCGGCTGCAGTTCCTGTCCAACCAGGCCGATGACAGCTTCCGCCTCCATGAGGAGCGCATCCGCTACGGCACGCTGCTGGTGCTAATCCTGCAGGTGGGCGGCGGCTTCCTCGCCATTCTGGGCCTCGTTTATGCCTTCCGCTCCTCGGTCACCGAGGCCGATGGCCGCGCCGCGGCGGTCAAGGCCGCCGATGCCTCACGCGCGCAGGTGGAGCGGCTGTTCGAAATGGCGGACGTGCTGCAGAGCGCCACCGACCATATCGACGCCAATGCCGTGCTGAAGGCTACGGCGGGCGACCTGCTGCCCGACTTTCCCGGCGCGCTCTACGTCTTCAACAACTCGCGCGACCGGCTGGTGCTCTCCACCCATTGGGGCCGCGGCGCGGGCGAGCCGCTCAGCGAAACCATCAACCCGAACGCGTGCTGGGCGCTCAAGCGCGGCAAGCCGCATCTCAACCGCGCCGAGGGCGAAAAGCTCTGCTGTGCCCACCACGCCCATGACGGCTGGACGGTACTTGAAATCCCGATGATCGCGCGCGGCGAGATCGTGGGCCTGATGCAGCTCTTCGCACGGGGCGCGGATGCCGAGGCCCGGCTCGGCACCGTTACCGGGCTCGGCTCCGCCCTTGCCGACGGCATGAGCCTCGCCCTCGCCAACATGGCGCTGCGTGAAAAGCTCAGGAATCAGGCGCTGCGCGATCCGCTTACCGGTCTCTACAATCGCCGCTTCATGGAAGACAGCCTGCAGCGCTTCGTCCGCCTTGCCGACCGTGAGCAGCGCGAGATCTCGCTGCTGATGGTCGACCTCGACCATTTCAAGCGCCTCAACGACGAGCATGGCCACGCCTTCGGCGACCAGGTGCTGCGCGAAACCGCCAGCACCCTGCTCGGCGCACTGCGCGAGACCGATATCGTCTGCCGCTATGGTGGCGAGGAACTGGTGGTGATCCTGCCCGATTGCCCGCTGGAGCGCGCCGCCGACAAGGCCGAGTTCCTGCGGTTACGCATCGAGGAGCTCTCCAACACCCATGGCACCGAGATCAGCGCCTCGTTCGGCGTCGCGAGCCTCCCGCACACCTCGCAGAGCGTCACCGACCTGCTCTCGGCCGCCGATGCGGCGCTCTACCGTGCAAAGCAGGCCGGCCGCAACCAGGTGGTCAAGGCCCCGCTTCGCCCCTATCGGCTCGACGGCCGCGACGACGACGCGGCCGAACTGGCCGAGATCGAGGCGTTCCGCCGCGCCGCCGCTGAATAAGGCCTAAGGCCAGGAGTGGGGGCGCGCATAGTCGGGGACTTCTGCCGGCCTGATGGCGTCGAGCTTGCTGCCGACGAAGTCGCGATCGAGACGGCCGAGCGCCGAGTTCACCTCGACCTGCCAGTTCCGCATTTCGGTATTGGCCGCAATCTCCTCGTTGAGGCAGATCGTCTTCTTGAGCCCGTTACGCACATAGGCGCTCGCCCTGTCGTCGGGCACGGCAATGCAATAGGCGCTCGCGGACCCCGCAGTGGCAACGAGCAGCAATGTGGCGATCAGGATGCGCATGAGATCAATGTGGGCGCTGAGGCGCCCGGGCTCAAGTCACGATTGCGGGGGTGTCGCGGTCGAGCCCCGGACCACGAGCTTCACCGGCAGGGTTTCGCTCCTGGTCGACGTGTCACCGGCGAGGATGCGTTCGACGGCTCGGCGGCCGATTTCGGCGATGGGCTGCTCCACCGTGGTGAGCGGCGGCGTGGTCAGCGCCGCCTCGGGCACGCCGTCGAAACCGATCACCGAGACATCCTCGGGCACGCGCAGGTTGCGCGCCCCGAGCCAGTCGAGCGTGAACATGGCGACGCGGTCGCTCATGGCGAGGATGGCAGTGGGCGGCTCGTCCTGGGCGAAGATGTAGTCGAGCCCACGCCAAGTGCTCTCGCGAGTCGAGCGGGTCTCGTAGACGGGGATGGCTTCGCGCTTTACCCCGACCCTCTCGAACACGTCGAAATAGGCGTTGGCGCGGTCGCGCGAGGTCGAATAGGTAGCCGCCGCGATGGCGGCGAGATCCGCCGGCCCCTCGTGCAGCTCGTCGAGCTCCAGCGACAGGATGCCGACGCGGCGATGACCGAGCCCGGCAATGTGCTCGGCTGCGAGCCTGCCACCCTCGTAGTCGTCCACGCCCACCGCCGCAACGGTTTCGTCCGGCCGGCCGAGGGCCAGAGCCACGAAGGGCAGCTGGCGCTCGCGGGTCAGCTCCACCAGCCGCTCGCCGCCTTCGATGCAGAGCAGCACGAAGCCGTCGACCAAGGCGCTCTGGATGTTCCAGGCCAGCCGCTCGTCGTTCTTGGCTGAAACCAGTGCCAACCCGGCGCCCGCCGCATCGCAGGCCTCAGACATGCCCTGCATCAGCACGCGGGCAAACTCGTCCTCGAAGAAATAGGAAAGAGGCTCGGCGGTGGCGACGCCCACTGCGTTCACCTTGCCGGCGCGCAGCAGGCGGCCCTTGGGGTCGGGACCGGCGTAGCCGAGCTCGCGGGCGGCGGCGCGGACACGTTCGCGCACTTCATCACGCACGAGATTGGGCCGGCTGAACACGTTCGATGCAGTGCCCTGCGACACGCCCGCAGCTTTCGCCACATCCGACAGCTTTACCGAACCCTTCGCCACGGCTCACCCTTTTTCAGCGGTGCAACGTGCTTAGCACGACTGGTTGTAGCATGTGCGATTGGATCGGTTCAAATAATCCTTGACATAGCGTCGTGAAGGAACATTTTTGAACCGATTCAATCACCAGAGTGTCGCTCGGTTGAATCGATACAATGGACAGGAGGGTCCGATGATCCCGGCAAGCTATCTCTACAAGGACGTGTACACCCGCACCTGGGGCGACCCGCGCAACTCGCATGCCGAGCCGGCCGAGGACGAAGCCCGCAGCCCCAGCAAGGGTCACCCCATCGGGCTCGTGGGGCTGCTGGCGAGCTTTCTGCCGCTCGAGATCGAGCGCGGCCGGCGGGGCATGCGGCACCTGCGCGCCTGAGCGCCCGTGGGAGACGCCCTCTCCACCATCAATCTTCGATGCGCCATCCCGCTCTCCTCCGCTACGCGGGTGAGAAGCGAGCAGGGCAGTGCCTCGAAACCGTGGCAGACGCCGAGCTCGCTGTGCTCCTCCACCGCATTGATGGGAGGGGACCATGCGAAGCATGGCGGAGGAGGGGCGTCCAGCGTGGTGACTCACAAGGCCTAGCCAATACCCCGAATTACCCGCACCAACCCGCATCAATGTCACCTTCCCGCTACCAACACGGGAGAATCAATTGCGGACATTGCTCATTTCAGGTGTGGCCCTCGCCCTCATGGGCAGCACGGCGTTTGCCGCCGACAAGGTGCAGGTTGGCGACAAGGGGGTATTCCCCGAAAGCCTTACCTCGACCGCTGACGGCACGCTGATCATCGGCTCCATCGGCACCGGCGAAATCTTCCGCGCCGCACCGGGCGCCACGAAGGCCGAAAGCTGGATCGGCGCGGTCACCGACGGACCGAGCGCCGTGCTCGGCGTCTATGCAGACGAGGCGAACAACACGCTGTGGGCCTGCTACGCCGACCTGGCGCTCTTCGCCGGCGCCCCCGGCCAGCCGTCGGTGCTCAGGAGCTACGACCTCGCCTCGGGCGCGCTCAAGAGCGCCGTGTCGCTGGGCGAGAACACGTTCTGCAACGACATCGCTACCAGCGCCGATGGCACCGCCTATGCCGCCGACACCGTGCAGGGCCAGGTGCTGAAGGTCGCCCCGGGCGCAACCACTGCCGAGACGTTCTTCAAGGACGAGGCGCTCGCCAGCCTCGACGGGCTGAGCTTCGGGCCGGATGGCGCTCTCTATCTCAACGGGGTGCAGACCAACAAGTTGTTCCGCCTCACCCTCGACGGGGACAAGCCCGGCACGCTTACCGAGCTGACGCTCAGCCAGCCGATCAGCGGCCCGGACGGCATGCGCTTCGGAGATGATGGCGTGCTCTATCTCGCCGAGAACGGCAACGCCCAGGTCGATGCCATCACCTTCGATGGCGACACCGCCAACATCAAGGTGGTGGCGAAGGAGGGATGGGACACGCCCACCGCCGTCACCAAGGTCGGCTCGACCCTGTGGGTCATCGAAGCCCAGCTCTCGAAGATGCAGAACCCCGACGCGGCGGAGGCCTTCTACGCTTACCCCGTGGAACTGCAGTAACCAGCAAAAGGCCCGGGAGCGATCCCGGGCCTTTTTTCTTCCCCTCCCTTGTTTCATTCTGCCGGGCTTGCAGCGCGCGCCCCGGCCTCGCCGCCTCTGCGGCCCGAGAGGCTACCCTGGCCCAGCAGCACGGTGAAGAAGGCAAGCGCGCCGGAGATCACCGAGACCCAGAAGCCATTGGCGGGGCCGAACGTATCCACCACCCATCCCGAAACGAACGCGCCGAGCGCCATGCCGATGCCGATACCCGTCATCACCCAGGTGACACCTTCGGTGAGCATGGCGGCGGGCACCCGGCGTTCGATCAACCCGAAAGCGGTGATGAAGGTCGGCGAGATCGCAATGCCGCTGGCAAAGACCGCGATGGCAAGCGTCGTGACGCTCTGCACGAACAGCAGCGGCCAGGCGGTTATCGCCAGTATCGCAAGGGCGATCGCCAGCTGCTTTTCGAGCGCCAGCCGGAGGTTGAGTGCCCCGACGACGAGGCCGACGACGAACGAGCCGAGCGCATAGACGCCGATGACGAGGCTCGCCGCCCCCGGCTCGCCGAAAGCCTCGGTGATGGCGACGGCGCTGACTTCGGCCGTGGCGAAAATGGCGCCAACGAAGATCAGCGCAAGGGTGACGATCTGCACCGGCCGCTGACGGATGGCGGAGGCGCCGGCCCGGCGGCTTCCCGGCTGAAGCCTCGGTTCGGAGCCACGCTGCGCGATGAAGGCAAGGCCGCCCACGAGCAGGAACAGGGTGCTGGCCAGCAATCCGGCCTCGGGAAAGAGCGCCACACTGAGTCCCACCGAAAGCGAAGCGCCGAGGATGTAGACCAGCTCGTCGGCCGCCGATTCGAAGGCGAAGGCGGTGTTGAGCTCGGGCCGGTCACGGAACAGCTCGCTCCAGCGGGCGCGGATCATTGCCGGATAGTTCGGCATCACTGCCGCAGCCAGAGCGGTGACGAACAGCGTCCAGACCGGCCAGCCCTGATGTGAGGCCAGCATCAGCAGGCCAAAGGCGACGATGGCCAGCAGCGTCGCCGGCAGCAGCACCCGGGTCTGCCCGAGGCGGTCGACCACGCGCGAGATCTGCGGCGCGACGAGCGCATTGGCGAGGGCATAGGTCGCCGAGACGGCCCCGGCGAGCCAGAACGCGCCATTGGCCTGCGACAGCATCGCGACGATGCCGATTGGCGCCATCGCCATAGGCATGCGTGCAACAAAGCCTGCGGCCGCGAAGCCCAGGGCGCCGCGCGCCCGGAAGATCACGGCATAAGGGTTGGACATGGCGGTCCCTCCGCGTTGTTGACGGTCGGCCGCGTTGGATTTAAATACGCGACGTATGCGAACGAGGTAAAGACATACACGGCGTATGTCAACTGGCATACGCAACGTATGTGAGTGGAAGCGATGGCTCCCAGAACCCGCGGCGACATGATCGCCGAAACCCGCAGCAAGCTGATGGCAGCCGGACGGCAGGCTTTCGCCACCGTGGGTTATGCCGAGGCCTCAATGGACAGCTTCACCTCCGATGTCGGCCTGACGCGGGGGGCGCTCTACCACCATTTCGGCGACAAGAAGGGCCTGTTCCAGGCAGTGGTCAGCCAGATCGACGCGGAGATGACCGCGCGGCTCAAAGCCCGCGCGGCAGCGGCGCCCAATGCGTGGGAGGGCTTCGTTGAAGAAGGCATCGGCTATATCGAGATGGCACACGAGCCCGAAATCCGGCGCATCGTGCTGCGCGACGGGCCAGCCGTGCTCGGTGACCCCACCACTTGGCCGACCGCCGATGGCTGCATCCGGGCGATGCAGACGACGCTGGATTCCCTTCTGGAGCAAGGCATCATCCGCCCGGTCGACACCGAGGCCACGGCGCGGATGCTGACGGGAGCCTCGTGCTACATGGCGCAGTGGATCGCCCACGCTGCCGATCCCGAGGCCGTCACCACGCGCGCCACCGCCGCCTACCGCACGTTGGCCGAGGGACTGCTCGCCCGGCCCGCCGCCTGACCGCGCAAATCACTCAGCACTCCACCCTGGGTCGTGATCGCAGCGGTCGCCTGGCCCGAAAGCAGAAGGCCCGTGATTGCTCCCGGGCCTTCGCAATGCATTGGACTGAAGCGCCGCGTTACTCGGCAGCTTCTTCCGACTTCTTCTCCTCAACGATCTCCTTGCCGGTCGCCTGGTCGACGACCTTCATGGAGAGGCGGACCTTGCCGCGCTCATCGAAGCCAAGCAGCTTCACCCACACCTTGTCGCCTTCCTTGACCACGTCGGTGGTCTTGGCGACGCGCTGGGCGGCCAGCTGGCTGATATGGACGAGGCCGTCCTTGGCGCCGAAGAAGTTGACGAAGGCGCCGAAATCGGCGGTCTTCACCACGGTGCCCTGGTAGATGGCGTTCACTTCGGGCTCGTCGGTGATCGACTTGATCCACTTGATGGCGGCATCGATCGAGGCACCGTCCGAGGATGAGACCTTCACTGTGCCGTCGTCGTTGATGTCGATCTTGGCACCGGTCTTCTCGACGATCTCGCGGATCACCTTGCCGCCGGTGCCGATCACTTCGCGGATCTTGTCGGTCGGGATGGTGATGGTCTCGATGCGCGGAGCGAACTCACCCACCGAATCGCGCGAGGCGGTGATGGCCTTGGCCATCTCACCCAGGATGTGGGTGCGGCCTTCCTTGGCCTGGGCCAGGGCGACCTTCATGATTTCCTCGGTGATACCGGCGATCTTGATGTCCATCTGCAGCGAGGTGACGCCGTCGGCGGTACCCGCAACCTTGAAGTCCATGTCGCCGAGGTGATCTTCGTCACCCAGGATGTCCGAGAGCACCGCGTAGCGGTCGCCTTCGAGGATGAGGCCCATGGCGATGCCCGCCACCGGCTTCTTCATCGGCACGCCGGCATCCATCAGCGCCAGCGAGGTGCCGCAGACGGTCGCCATCGAGCTCGAGCCGTTCGACTCGGTGATCTCCGACACGACGCGGATCGTGTAGGGGAACTCTTCGGGCTTGGGACGGATCGGGTTGATGGCGCGCCAGGCCAGCTTGCCGTGGCCGATTTCGCGGCGGCCGGGCGAACCCATGCGGCCAGCCTCACCCACCGAGTAGGGCGGGAAGTTGTAGTGCAGCAGGAAGTTCTGCTTCTGCGTGCCTTCGAGCGAGTCGACGAACTGCTCGTCGTCCCCCGTGCCGAGCGTCGCAACGACCAGTGCCTGCGTCTCGCCGCGGGTGAACAGGGCCGAACCATGGGTGCGCGGCAGCACGCCCACTTCCGCGACGATCGGGCGGACCGTGGTCAGGTCGCGGCCGTCGATGCGGGTCTTGGTGTCGAGGATGTTCCAGCGGACGATCTTGGCCTGCAGGTTGTGCACCACCTCGCCCAGGTCCTCGGCCGACACTTCACCGGCCTCGATCTTGGCGGCGAAGGCTTCCTGCACCTTGGCGTTGGCGGCATCCACGGCGGCGTAGCGCTGCTGCTTGTCGGTGATCTTGTAGGCGGCGCGCAGGTCCGCCTCGGCAATCGCCAGCACTTCCTTCTCGAGCGCCGAGTAGTCGGGCGGGGTAAAGTCGCGCGGCTCCTTGGCGGCCAGCTCGGCGAGCTTGATGATCGCTTCGATGACCTTCTGCGAAGCGGCGTGACCGAACATCACGGCGCCGAGCATGACTTCCTCGGACAGCTCCTGCGCTTCCGATTCCACCATCAGCACGGCATCGGCAGTGCCGGCCATGACGAGGTCCAGCTTGCTGTCGTTGCGCTTGTCGATCGGAGTGTTGAGCACGTACTCGCCGTCGATATAGCCGACGCGGGCCGCGCCGATCGGGCCCATGAAGGGCACGCCGGAAATGGTGAGCGCCGCCGAGGCCGCCACCATCGAGAGCACGTCGGGGTTGTTCTCCATGTCATGCTGGAGAACGGTGACGATGACCTGCGTCTCGTTCTTGTAGCCCTCGGGGAAGAGGGGGCGGATCGGGCGGTCGATCAGGCGCGAGATCAGGGTCTCGGCTTCGGTCGGACGGCCTTCGCGCTTGAAGTAGCCACCGGGAATCTTGCCCGCGGCGAAGTACTTTTCCTGGTAGTTGACGGTCAGGGGGAAGAAGTCCTGGCCCGGCTTCGGCTTCTTGGCCGAAACGACGGTGGCGAGAACCACGGTCTCGCCCAGCGTGGCGAGCACGGCGCCGTCGGCCTGGCGGGCGATCTTGCCGGTCTCGAGGGTGAGCGGCTGGCCGCCCCAGTTGAGCTCGACTTTATGGTGGTCGAATTTGATGGGCATGTTGCCTCGTCTTTCCATTCTGCCGGACTGAGCGGGAACGCGGGGGCGTAGAAACCCCGTGAACTCATCCGGTGTGCCAGCCGTGGCCCTGCACCCCATGTGCAGCCCCGGCCCAAAATTGGCACGGTTTCCGCGCTGATGCCCGCTATCGTCTCGCGGGGGCGGAACATGGACAAGACGATGAGCCGCTCAATTTCCCCGCCCGGGGAGGCACCAAATGTGCAGTGAGCGGCCGATGATCTCGCCATGCTCCGCATAGCTCATCAGCCTACGCTGTAGTTCACCCGGTTCTCCGAGTGTTTCGGGCCGCGAGGCGTACCTCGCAGCCCGTTTCGTGCCGCCTTAGCGGCGGATGCCCAGACGCTCGATCAGCGCCTTGTAGCGCGGCTCGTCGATACGCTTGACATAGTCGAGCAGCGAACGACGGGTCTGCACCAGCTTGAGCAGGCCGCGGCGGGAATGGTGATCCTTGCCGTGGGCCTTGAAGTGCTCGGTCAGGTTGTTGATGCGCTCGGAGAGGATCGCAACCTGCACCTCGGGCGAACCAGTGTCGCCCTTCTTGGTGGCAAACTCATTGATGAGCGCGGTCTTGCGCTCGGGAGTGATCGACATCGGCTTGGTCCTTTCAAGTCAGAGGATCATCGGGACGCTGTCGCCCGGGATGTCGTCCAGGCGGAGCCATGACTAAAGCCGGCGAAGGTTGCCCCACGCCGGACTTGCGCGCCCATATAGTGGATCGAGCCCGAAAGCGCCAGCGGTTTTGTCTCCTGGCTGCTAGCCGGCCGCCGCCTCACCCGGCTTGCCGCCCGCTACATAGGAGGGGTCTAGCGAGGCCACCGGCAGGGAGAAGCGCCACTCGATGCCGTCCGGATGGGACTCGCGCTTGACCTCGGCGCCGAGCGAGCGGCCCACCATGTTCTCCAGCACGGTGGTGCCAAAGCCGCGCCGCGGCGTCGCCGTGCCCGGCACCGCGCCGATCTCACGCCAGGTGAAGGCGATCGCGTCGCCCTGCCGCTCCCAGGTCACCCGCAGGCGTCCGCCCTCGCGGGCGAAGGCGCCGTATTTCACCGCATTGGTGGCAAGCTCATGCGCCGCCATGCCGAGAATCTGGGCCGCCTGGCCGTTGAGCCGCATGTTTGGCCCTTCGACCACCACGCGCTCGCCGTCCACCTGGCAGAAGGGGTCGATCTGGCTGATCATCAGCTCCCGGAGGTCGACACCCGCCACGCCATGGGCCAGCAGCAGGTCGGTGGAACGGGCGAGGCCGAAGATGCGCTTTTCGAAACTCGAGACGAATTCCGGCACGCTTTCGGCGCCGCGCGCCGTCTGCTTGGCCATGGCAGCGATCACCGTCATCTGGTTCTTGCTCCGATGCGCCAGCTCGCGCATGAGGAAGCGCACCTCGGTTTCGGCGGCCTGCCGGCGCTGCGAGGCATCGCCCAGTGCATTCGACACCGTCTCTATCTCGGCGATGGGGAAGCTGCGCGCCTCCACCGGCTGACCGGCGCCGAGCCGCTTGGCGTCGGCTTCAAGCCCGTGCACCGAGCGGCCAATGGCAAGGCTTACCCAGTAGACCACCAGCACCACCAGCGCCGCGAGCAGCACGCCGCCGGCGAGCAGCGACCAGAAGGCATCGGCTAGCGGCCGGGTGACCGTGTCACGCGGCGCCCAGCCCACCACCGTCCAGTCCGAGAGCAGCGAGCGCTGCGCCACCACCAGCGACGGCAGGCCGTTGACGTCGAGATAGCGCCACTCTGTCGTCGTGCTCATTTCGACGACATCGGGCAGGCCAAACATTTCGCCCGGCACCCCGGCATCGGGCGAAGCGGCGATCACCTGGCCATGGCCATCGACCAGCGCGACGTTCCAGCCCTCGGGCAGGCGGTTGGACAGCAGCACCGGGGCGAGTTGGCTTGCCGCCTTGTTGAAGCCCAAAACCACGTCGCCCATCGCCGTGCCCTTCACGCCCATGAGCACGTTGACCACATAGTCGTGCGAGACGGCTCCCCGCACCAGGTTGGAGACGATGGGAACGTCGCTGGTCAGCGCCTTGCCGCTCGTCTCGAGGTCGGACGAGCGGCTCTGCCGTCCCGGCTGATAGTCACGCCGGCTCGACATGACGGCGTAGAGTTCATTGTCGAGGACGTAGATGTAGCTTCCGGTGCCGGCCAGCGCGTCGCTCACCTGCCGGTGGAACGCCGCAAGGTCTCCGCTCAGAAGCGCCGGATTGGTGGAAAGCACCTTGAGCGTGGTGATGTTGGCGTTGATCTCTCGGTCGACCGACTGAACGATCGACCGCGCCGTGCCCGTGATCAGCGTCTCGACGACGCGCTCCTGCGCTTCGTTGTTGCGTTGCAGCAGCACGGCCGAAAAGATGAAGGCCGGCACGAGCGCCACCAGAGCAAGCACGAAGAGATAGACCGCTATGGGACGGGCTACCCTTTCACGCTGTCGTTTCACGGGCTCGGTGGCCACGGCTCCGTCAGCCATCGATAGACCCGCGACACATATACGACGCCCCACACAGAATATACGGCTTCAGGAAACGTCCCTCAGCCGAATTGGTTCCATCGGGACTGTGTTTTCAGCTGCTCGCGAGTATAACCCGCTTCGGATGAAAGTGTCCCGCCTCGACATAGCCCAGCGCTACGGGTGAGCCTGCTTCGCTGGCCCAGGCGCTATCCAGCTGGACCGGCGCCGTCGCCCCCGTCAGCAGCACCGGGTTGCCGTGGCGTAGCACCTGCGCCTGCTGGGCAGTGAGCCTCACTTCAGGCAACCCGCTGAGGCCCGCTGCGATTGGCACAACTGCGCCATCGGGATTTCGTTCAATGTCCTCGATGCTGACCGCGATCACATCCGCGAAAGGTCCGACCTGCGAGCGATGCAGGGCCACCACATGGCCGCGGGTACCCAGCGCCCGGGCGAGGTCGCGCGCCAGGGCCCGCACATAGGTGCCTTTCTCGCAGGTCATCTCCAGTTCCGAGGTCTCGCCGGCATGGCCGATGAGGCTGAGCGTTTCGATGAAGACGGGGCGAGGCTCCAGCACCACCGTCTCGCCCGCCCGCGCCAGATCGTAGGCGCGTTCGCCGTCCACCTTGATGGCCGAAAAGGCCGGCGGGGTCTGCATGATCTCGCCGGTGAACTGCGGCAGCGCGTCGCGGATCGCCGCCTCGTCGGGCCGCAGGTCCGAGCTTGCCACCACCTCGCCCTCGGCGTCGTCGGTCGTCGTCTCTTCGCCCCACTTGATGGTGAAGCGATAGACCTTGGTGCCGTCCTGCACGATAGGCACGGTCTTGGTCGCTTCGCCCAGCGCGATCGGCAGCACGCCGGTCGCCAGCGGGTCGAGCGTGCCGGCATGGCCGGCTTTCTTGGCGCCGAGCAGCCAGCGCACCTTCCCGACCGCCTGGGTCGAGGTCATGTCATAGGGCTTGTTGAGGACGATCCAGCCGGACACGTCCCGCTTGACCCGCTTCTCGCCGGCCATGGTCAGTCGGAGTCCTTGTCGTCGTCGTCGCTGTCGCGCACGAGGTCGCGCTGCACCCGCTCGGAGCGGAGGATCGCATCGATCCGGCCGAACTCGTCGAAGGTATTGTCGACGAAGAACCGGAGATCGGGCGCGAACTTAAGGTCGAGCTCGGGCGCGATGCGGCCGCGGATGAAGCGATGGTGGCGGTTGAGCGCCGCCACGACCTCCTCGGCACCTTCCCCGCCCAGCGGCATGATATAGGCGTTGGCGAGCTTGAGGTCCGGTGTCATCCGCACCTCTGGCACGGTGATGACCTTTCCTTCGAGCAGCGGGTCTTCGATCTCGCCCCGTGCAAACAGGGCCGAGAGGGCATGGCGGACGAGTTCGCCCACGCGCAGCATGCGCTGGGTGGGTCCCGTCGGCTTGTGGGTGTCACGTTTCATTGGCCCGAGTTAGGCGCTTCAACTGTCGCCGTCAACTTGGAGGCGATCAGCCGCTCGAGGGCAGCGCTAGCGTCGCCGGGCTTGAGGTGACGGGCAATCTGCCTCGTTCGCCGACTCTGCTGGCCCGCTCACGCTCCGTGGAACTAGAATGTGATCGGCGAATTTCGAGTCGGCGCCCCCCTGTGGCGCGGGCGCACTCGACAACTGATCGCATTCGAGCTCTTTCCGCACAGCCACTCAACTATCGCGTGTGAGCATCTTGACCAGCCGTCGTCTCTTCCTTCTCGGGGCATCCGCCCTAGCCCTGTCCGCCTGTTCGTCGACCGGTAGCCGCCGTCTCGCCGACGGTTACACGGTTATCGATGTCGATGAGCCGTGGGCCACCTACTACGCCGCCAAGCCGGAAGAGCCCTTCCGCGTCGCGGCCGTCGACCTGCGCCGCGTGCCAAAGCAGTACTGGCGGCAGGAGGTCGATTACGTCTCCAAGCACCCACCCGGCTCCATCGTGGTCAACACGGCCGAGCGCTACCTCTACCTCGTCCAGCCCAATAACCGCGCCATCCGCTACGGTGTCGGCGTTGGCCGCGAGGAAGGGCTGCAGTTCAAGGGTAACGCGGTGATCGCGCGCAAGGCCGCCTGGCCGAGCTGGACGCCCACCGCCAACATGATTCGCACCCAGCCGGAGCGCTATGCCAAGTATGCGGCCGGCCTGCCCGGCGGCGAAACCAACCCGCTCGGCGCCCGCGCGCTCTATCTCTACCGCAACGGCAAGGACACGCATTTCCGCCTGCACGGTACGCTCGAGCCCTACACCATCGGCCAGCAGGTCTCGTCGGGCTGCATCCGCCTCATCAACCAGGACATCATCGATCTCTACAACCGCGTCCCGGTGGGTACTCGGGTCTTTGTGAGCTGAGGGTGAGGGGATACCCCTCACCGATACCCCGCCGCCTGCAGCTCGAATAGCTCGGCATATCTCCCGCCCAGCGCTATCAGCTCGGCATGGGTTCCCGCCTCGATCACCGCGCCATTGGCCAGCACCACGATGCGGTCGGCCATGCGCACGGTCGAGAATCGGTGCGAGATCAGCACTGCCGTCGTGCCCTCGGCCAGCATCTTGAAGCGCTGGAACACCTCGGCTTCGGCGCGGGCGTCGAGGGCCGCCGTCGGCTCGTCGAGGATGATGATCTCGGCCTCGCGCATATAGGCGCGGGCGATCGCCAGCTTCTGCCACTCGCCGCCACTGAGGTCCTGCCCCTTGAGGAAAGTACGCCCCAGCATCTGGTCGTAGCCCTCGGGCAGCCGCCGGATCACCGGATCGGCCAGGCTCTGCTCGGCCGCCGCCGCGATGCGCTCGCGGTCGCCCAGCGCCTCGATCCGGCCCACGCCGATATTGTCGGCGGCGGTGAACGAATAGCGCAGGAAATCCTGGAAGATGGCGCCCATATGGGTTCGGATATCCGCGGTGGCGAACTCCCTGAGGTCGATCCCGTCGACCAGAATGCGTCCCTCGTCGGGGTCGTAGAGTCGCGTCATCAGCTTGACGATGGTGGTCTTGCCCGCACCGTTCTCGCCCACCAGCGCCACCGTCTCGCCGGCTGGCACGGTGAAGTTGAGCCCCCGCACCGCCCAGCGGTCCGAGCCGGGATAGCGGAAGCCGACATTCTCGAACACGATCCCCTGCTTCAGCGGCACCGGGAAGGGCTTGGGGCTCACCGGATCGAGAATGGTCGGTTCGATCTCGAAGAAGGAAAACAGGTCGTCAAGATAGAGGCTCTGCCCGGCGATCTGGGTGAAGCCGATCAGGATCTGCTGGATGAAGCCGTTGAGCTGGTTGAACGAACTGGAGAGGAACACCAGGTCGCCGATGGTGAAATCGCCATGCAGCGTGCGCCAAACGATATAGGCGTAGGCGCCGTAATAGGCGACCGTCGAGATCGCGGCCAAGGCGCCCGTCTGCAGGGCCCGGCGGATGCTCAGCGCCTTGTTCTCCTCGAGGATCTGACGGCTCAGCCGGGCGAAGCGCTCGGACAGGAACTCGCCGAGCCCGAAGAGCTTGATCTCCTTGGCGCTGTCGGCACTAGCGCCGATCTGGCGCAGGTATTCGAGCTGCCGCCGCTCCGGCGAGCGGTTGTGCGAAATCCAGTAGGCCAGACGATTGAAGCGGAATTCGCCCCACACGGCGGGCACGAAGCTCACTGCCAGCAGCACGATCAGCAGCGGCGCATAGATGAACAGGCCCGCCGCCAGCGCCACCGCGGTGATCATCGACTGCGCCTGCCCAAACAGCTGCGACACCACTGTCGAGCGGCTCGAGGCCTGCCGCCGCGCCCGCTCCAGCCGGTCCTGGTACTCGGATTGCTCGAAATGCTTGAGGTCGAGCTTGGCCGCATGCTGCATCAGCTCGAGGCTGACGGCGTTCGAGTGGCTTTCGCCCAGGATCGTGTCGACGACGTTGATGGCACGGTTGAAGGCGTCGCGGGCAAAGACCAGCACGAACTCGCCGCCCAGCAGCAGCATCAAAAAGTTGAGCCGGCCCGAATCCAGCCAGTCGGCAAGCTCCGACCCGGGCGAGCCGAGCCCTGTCTGGCGCACCACCTCGTCGATGATCAGCTTGGTGAAGAGCAGCACCAGCGGCGGCTGCACCGCCACCACCAGCCTGAGCCCGATCGACAGCGACATGAGCCACGGGCTCGTCCGCCACATCTGGGCGAAGAGCCGGCCGAGATGGCGGAAGGTCTTCAGCCGCTCGCCCTTGTCGAAGGGCAGCGCAGCAGGAATGTCGGCGAACGCGCCGCCCCGTCCTCCACCGCCCATCGGTCCGCGCGCCATCGAGGCCTCCACAAACAAGCGCCCGGGCCATCAAGCCCGGGCTGAACCATTCGCATCATAACGAATATGGGGGCGGGAAAGTGCCGATCAAGCGCGCAAGCCCGCCGCCCCTCCATCAGCCGATGGAGCGACTGTCCTTCATCCCCCTGACAGGAGGTGGCAGCATGCGGGGACTCGCCCGTCGCTTCAGTCGAGGAATGCCTTCGCCACCGGCGCCTTGCACACGCCCGCCGTCTCCAGCTGGTGCGCGATCCGCAGGCACACATCCTCGCGCCACGGCGCGGCAATCACCTGGACGCCGAGCGGCAAGTCTTCGCCCGGCAGCCATACCGGCACGGCTGCCACCGGCAGGCCGATGAACGAGATGGGCTGGGTGAAGATGCCGAGATTGGCCCGCACCGGCAGCTCCACCCCGCCGAACATCGCCGTCTTCTGCCCGATCTTCGGCGCCTTCATCGGCGTCGCGGGCGCGAGGATCGCGTCCACCTCCTCGAAAAGGTGCAGCACCTTCTCGCGATAGGCACGGCGGAGTTTCTGCGCCCGCTCCACCCACACCGCCGGCAGCATGGCGCCGGCGAGCAGCCGGTCGCGCGTATCGGGGTCGAAATCCTCGGGCCGCGCCCGCAGCCGATCGAGATGGAGTGCCGCCCCCTCGGCCATGGTGATGAGGAAGGCCGCGGCACGGGCCGCCTGCGCGTCGGGAATGGTCACCACCCGGCTCGCGTCGAGCGCCTGCGCTACCACCTTCACATGCGCCTGTGCTACCGCGTCGCCGGCGAAATAGCCGTCCGCGACGCCGATCCGGAGGCCGGGGATGGGGTAGCTCAGCCTGTTCACCGTCGGCTCGTTCACCCGTTTGGTCTGCGCCGGGTCGGCCTCGTCGAAACCCTGCATCAGGTCATAGGCGAGGGCGAGGTCGCGGGTCGTGCGGGCGAAGGGCCCCAGATGGTCGAGGCTGCCCACGAAGGGGAACGAATGGGCGCGGCTCAGCCGTCCATAGGTCGGCTTCAGCCCGAAAATGCCACAGAAGGACGCGGGCACGCGGATCGACCCATTGGTGTCCGAGCCGAGCGCGATCGGCACCAGTCCGCCCGCCACCGCCGCGCCCGAGCCGCCCGACGAGCCGCCGGTCATGTGGTCGAGCGCATGTGGGTTGCGGGAGGGGCCGTCATGGGCGTTCTCGCCAGTGAAATCATAAGCGTACTCGCCCATGTTGAGCGCGCCAACCAGCACGGCGCCTGCCGCATCGAGCTTGCTGACCAGGGTGGCATCGGCATGCGCCGGTGGCCGGTCGCGATTGATCTTCGAACCGGCGCGGGTCACCACGTCCTTGATGTCGTAGAGGTTCTTCACCGCAAAAGGCACGCCGGCCAGCGGCCCGGGATCGAGTCCGTTGGCGACCTTGCCGTCGACCAGGTCGGCAGCATCAAGCGCGCGTGCGGCAGTGACGTCGGTGAAGGCGCCGAGCGCCGGGTTATGCTTTTCGATGCGGGCCAGCGCCGCCTCGGCGACGCTGCGCGCCTTCACCTGCCCGGACTTCACCGCCTCGGCGATTTCGGTGGCGGTGGCGGAAGCGGAAAGCGGATCGGTCATGCCAGTCGTCATGCCCTGAAGACCGGCGCTGCTTCGGCCTCGTCCTCGAGCTTCACCTGCTCGACCAGAGCCGCCATCTTGCTGGCCGTCTTGAGGTTCGCCTTTATCGCCGCCCGGAATTCGGGCTCGATCCTCAGTTGCAACAGCGGTGCGGCGGCATCGATCAGCGCGTCCGCGTCGAAGGGTTTGTAGGCCATGTCTTGTCGCCCCCACAGGCACGTCGATAGTTCGCCTGCCACAATTCCACGAGACCCCCGGTACGGCAACCGCCTGATGGGCCTAACAGGTCTTAATTCCGGCACGGGCAAAAGCCAAAGTTCTCATTTTGTCCCATGCGGGTTTTGGGTATGGTGCGCCGGAAATCGGAAATGGGATATGAGATGGTCGACTTCGTGATTGCTCCGCCGCCACAGGTCAGCGTGCCGGTCGTGGGCGGGGGTGCCTTCCCCGTGCGGCGCATCTACTGCGTCGGCCGCAACTACGCCGAGCACGCGCGCGAGATGGGGCACGACCCCGATGCCGAGCCGCCCTTCTTCTTTTCCAAGCCCGCCGACGCCGTCGTCACCGATGGCGCCGCGGTGCCCTATCCCACCGAAACCGGCAACCTCCACTACGAGGTCGAGCTGGTCGCCGCCATCGGGAAGGGCGGCCGCAACATTGCAATCGAGGACGCGCTCGGCCATGTCTGGGGCTACGCCGTCGGCATCGACCTCACCCGCCGCGACCTGCAGACCTGGGCCAAGAAGGCAGGCAAGCCCTGGGAAGTGGCCAAGGGGTTCGACCATTCCGCCCCCATCTCGGCCCTGGTCCCCGCCAGCACGCTCACCCCGCCGCTGAGGGGCGCCATCACGCTGACCGTCAATGGTGAGACGAAGCAGTCGGCCAACATTGCCGACATGATCTGGGACCTGCCTCACGTCATCGCCGAGCTTTCGCGCTACTTCGAGCTCGTGCCAGGCGACCTCATCTTCACCGGCACCCCGTCCGGCGTCGGTGCGGTGGTGAAGGGCGATCGCCTCACCGGCACCATTGCCGGGGTCGGCTCGGTCGAGGCCACCATCGCCTGATGGAGTGGTCGCCCCAACAGGATGAGGCGCTGCAGGCCGTCTCGAAATGGCTCAAGGACCCCGGCGCCAAGCAGGTGTTCCGCCTGTTCGGCTGGGCCGGTACCGGCAAGTCGACGCTCGCCCGCCACCTGGCGCAGGGGGTGAAGTCGGTCAAATACGCCGCCTTCACCGGCAAGGCGGCAATGGTGATGCGCAAGTACGGCGCCCGCGGCGCCTCAACCATCCACTCGCTCATCTACACCCTCGTCTCCGACAAGGAGGGCGAGCCGAAATTCGCCCTCGATCCGGAGAGCGAGGCGCTCACCGCCGACCTCATCGTCATCGACGAGGTGTCGATGGTGGACGAGGCGCTGGGCCGCGATCTGCTGAGCTTTGGCACCAAGGTGCTGGTCTTGGGCGACCCCTTCCAGCTGCCGCCGGTGCAGGGCGCGGGCTTCTTCACCGCCGACGAGCCCGATGTGATGCTCACCGAGATCCACCGGCAGGCGGCGGACAACCCCATTATCCGCATGTCCATGGATATTCGCGAGGGCGGCTATCTCGAACACGGGCGCTATGGCGAGTCAGTGGTCATCCCTCGCTCGGAGGTGGATCGCGACGAGGTGCTCGAGGCCGATCAGGTGCTCGCCGGCCGCAACAAGACCCGCATCGCCTACAACGATCGCATCCGCGAACTGAAGAACCTTCCGGTACACGAGCCGGTGGTGGGCGATCGCCTCGTCTGCCTCCGCAACAACCCGATCAAGAAGTTGCTCAACGGCCAGATCTGGACCGCCACCGATGTGCGCAAGCGCTCCAATGCGCGCTTCTCGATGACGCTCGCCTCCGACGAGGCGACCGGCTCCAAGCCCACCGAGGCCAAGGTCGTCACCCACGCCGCCTTCTTCTCCGGCGAGGAGGACGCGCTGAGCTGGCCCGAACGCCGCCAGTACGACGAGTTCACGTTCGGCTACTGCCTCACCGTCCACAAGGCGCAGGGCAGCCAGTGGGACAATGTCTACCTCTTCGACGAAAGCCACGTCTTCCGCGAGGAGCGGGCGCGCTGGCTCTATACGGCTGTAACGCGAGCCAGCGAACGGATCACCGTGGTGACCTGACCGGGGCGCCGTGCCGGTATCGCCCCCACACCATGCTCCGTCGGTGCCCCGACCTGGATCCTCCACCGCAAAGCGGGGGAGGGGGACCGCCGAAGGCGGTGGAGGGGGCGTCACAGGCGCCGGTTTGTACACAGGCCGCCGCGACGCTAGGCTCGGAGCCATGGACAAGACCGAGCGCCTCTTTGCCGTCATGGATGCCCTGCGCCGTCACCGCCGGCCGGTGACGGCGGCGCAGCTGGCCGAGGAGCAGGGCGTCTCGGTCCGCACCCTTTATCGCGACGTGCGGACGCTGATCGGGCTCGGCGCGCCCATCGATGGCGAGGCGGGCGTCGGCTACATGCTGCGGCCCGGCTTCTTCATGCCGCCGCTGATGTTCACGCCCGAGGAACTCGAGGCGCTGGTGCTCGGCGCCCGCTGGGTGCAGGCCCAGCCCGATAACGGCCTCGCCGATGCGGCGCGCAATGCGCTGGGCAAGATCGCCACCGCCTCGCCCGACGACCTGCGCGACCGCATCGGCGACACCGGCCTGTGGCCGGTGCTGATCCGCGGTGCGCGCGAGGCCATGCCGGTGCTCGGTCTCGTCCGTTCGGCCATGCGCAGCGAAATGGCACTTCACATCGGGTATGCCGACGAGGGCGGCAACGAAAGCGAGCGCGACATCTGGCCCGTGCAGCTCGCTTATTACGAAGGCAAGCAGATCATCGTCGCCTGGTGCGTCATGCGCGAGGCCTTCCGCCATTTCCGCACCGACCGCATCGTCCGCGCTGCCCTCACCGAACAGCGCTACGGCCGCCGCCGCGCCCAGCTCACCAGGGAGTGGCGAGAAGAATGGGCCCGCCTTCACCCCGAGTGGCAACACCCCTAGGATTTCTCTACGGCCTTGTAGTGGACCCAGTCGTTCTGCCCGATATGCATCGCCTTCGGCAGGGCGTAGTCGGGATCGTACGGGTGCGTCTCGCCGAAGCCGAAAAGCTCGTCGTTGACGAACACGCTCTGCCGCACGATGGGCCAGATCTCGCTGCGCAGGAAATGCTGGTCGCGGTGCACGAAGTTGGCCCTCACGCCAATGCGTGAGACATAGGTCTGCACCCTTGGCGCCATCGGGCCGAGGTTGCCGCGGTGGGCCCCCCACATCCCCGCCAGTATCAGCTCGGAATGCTGGATATTGTCGCGCATCACATGGAAGGCGCGGCCCGAGCGCAGCCACGCCGCGACCGCTGCCCGCTCCTTGATAGTGATTACCGAGTCGACGTCGCGCACCACATAGACCCCGACATTGGGGTCGTCCTCGACGAGAAAGCGCCAGAACAGGCCGTAGTCGGCAGCGGGCAGCCCCTCCACCACCGCCACCTGCGCCCCGTTCTGCCGCAGGATCCGGCGCACCTCCTCGGGCACGCTCTCGTCGACATAGAAGCGCGCGGTCCAGCCCGGATAGAGGTAGCGCGCCACAACGGCATTGTTCACCGCGCCCAACGTGTAGCGATTGTCACGCCCGAAGAGCGAGAAAGCGATCACTTGCCGGGTGGGTGCATCGATGTCGACGTTCGCGAGCCGGAACTCTCGCGGGGGCGCCGCGGGGGCAGTCTCGTCCTTGAGCCGCAGGGCCTCGGTGCCGTGTTCGCGCGCTTCCTCGATGCGTCCCAGCCGGCCGAGGCACGAGCACATCATGTCGTGGAAGCGGATGGGCTCGATCTCGTCCTTACGCGCCGTCAGCACCGCCACTGCCGCCTCGAGATTGCCGGCGTCGCGATGCAGCACCGCAACGTTGACGATGTTCTCCGAGGTCGGCTCGCGCGAGGCCACCCGCGACATCAGCAGCGCCGCCTTGGGCAGATTGCGGCGGCGAAAATGCTGATAGCCGGCGATCTTGGCGGCCCAGATATCGTCTTCGGCCGCGGTCTCGAGCCGCGCCAGCTCCTCGTCGCTGTAGTCCGCAGCCGTATTGGCGCGGAACCGGGCTACCAGTTCCGCCACGTCGTCGCTCATGCCCACCTCCGTTTGCCCCAGCATGCCGGAAAGGCTGGGAGGCGTGAAGGCCCGGCCTACTTCTCCCAGGTCAGGGCGTCGGTGCTGGCGCCTAGGCTTTCGAGCGTCGTGCGCAACTGAGCGACCATCGGGTCGGGGCCGCACAGGTAGAAGCGGCCGGTGAAGTCCGGCACGTGCCGCTTGAGGAACGCCTCGTCGATCCGCTCGTGCAGGGTACCGGGCGCGTCAGGATCGTTCGTCACCGTCCATAGCGTGCCGAGCCCACTCATCGCCTCGAACTCATCTTTGAGGATAATATCGGCGGCCGTGCGGTTGGAGACGATCAGCCGGTTGCCAGCCATCTCACCCTTGCGATCGAGGTCCCGAAGGATGGCGATGAAGGGCGTCACGCCTGCCCCGCCGGCAATGAACGTGCCCGGCCCCTTGTAGGTGATCGTGCCCCATGGGTCGCGCAGGATCAGGTGCTGGCCCGGCTCGTAATGGAAGAGCCGCTCGGTCATCCCATCCTTGCCGGTGGCGAAATAGCTCTTGATAGTGAACTCGAGATACTCGTCACCGGGCAGCGACGTGAACGTGAAGGGGTGGCGCTTGTCGGCATAGCCCGGCTCGTCGAGCGACAGTTCGGTCGCCTGGCCGGGCTCGAAGCTGTAGCCGGCGGGCCGTTCAAGCCGGTAGGAGCGCACATTGTGCGTTTCTTGCCGAATTTTCAGGATTTTCACGCGTTCGTGCACGGGCCGCCTCCTTGACCTCCGGAAAGGCAATCCTGCGCCTTCCGCTTCCTCCTTTTCAACACCGGCGAGGCCCGAAAATCCCGCCCAAACGCCCGCGCCACCTTTGGTTGCCTTGAGGAAACCTACCGTCCGGAAGGGCGGTGTGTTTCTAGCGCGATAGTGGCATTCCTGGCCGTAACTCTCTGTGCGGACTTGAGAATTTCAACCCCACCAGATGCAGATTTCGTGCCTTGCGGATCAGCCGCCCTGGTCCGATTTCCCGTTTGTCCAGAAAACGAAAGGGACCCAGACATGAAGAACTCTCTCGCTGTTGCAGCTCTCCTGCTCGCTGGCGCCGTGGCGGCTCCGGCTCTCGCCGACTCCTCGTTCGACAATGACTGGTATGTGACCCAGCTCAAGCACAAGGGCGTCGACGTCGTCGCCGTCTATGAGGGTGCTCCGGGTCAGGTACGTGCTGTGGTCCAGACCGCCGATGGCGGCACGACCTTCCAGTACTTCGACGAAAACACCCTGGCCCCGGTCAGTGCCAATACCGGCACCAACACCCGCGTGATGACCAAGCTCGACACCGGCCCGAAGGCTCCGATCCAGACCAAGTCGCTGCTCGTCGACGACTTCTTCGACTGATAGCGTCTCCGAGCCGGCGGGCTATCCCGCCGGTTCGCTAGTTGCCGACCCGCTGGCCCACCGGTGGCCAGCATCGGGCCGGCGGTTCAGCTGCCGCTGGCGCGCAGCAGCGGCATGGGATCGGACTCATCGCGGGCGTCGAACGCCCGCCTTGCATCCAGAACGCTCTGCCAGTGCTTGGCGGCGAACTTCTCGAACGCTTCGAAGGCGACAAGCGCCTCCCGACCGACCTCCGTCAGGGAATAGTCGACCCTCGGTGGTATGGTGGCATAGCTCGTGCGCGTCACGAAGCCGTCGCGCTCCAGCGCCCTGAGACTCGCAGTCAATGCCTTCTGCGAGATATTGCCGATGTCGCGCTGCAGCTCGGAAAAGCGCATCGTTGCGCGCCGCAGGTGCAGCACCACAATCATCGTCCACTTGCTATTGCGGGTGGCCAGAAGCTCTTCGATCACGACCGGATCGATCCGCGCATTCTTCGGTTCAGGCATCAGGCAAACTCCGAATTTTCGGCGCGACGGTTCTGTCCGTTCCGCGCGCCGTGAAATTCCCCTCAACGCCCCATATTGTTCGGGCGACGGATTATTCCAGCCCCGTAGCAAGATTCGATGGGCCGGTTCCTGAACGCTCCGTGAAATTACGGTAAGGCTGGCCGCGGCCGGTCGGACGCCGCTCAGCGGCGCACGAAGCTGAAATAATAGCTCTTCATCCGCCCTTCGAGCCGCGCCTTTTCCTCGTAGCGGGTCGGCTGCCAGCCGGGATAGGGCGTATGCCACTCGCCCGGCATGGCCGGCGTAAACACGAAATCGGACGAGCGCAGGATGTGTGCCAGCGTCCAGTTGGCATAGTCCTCAATGTCGGTGGCGAAGCGGAACAGGGCCCCCGGCTTCAACACCCGCGCCAGTTCTCCCAGCGTCATCGGCGAGACGAAGCGGCGCTTGTGGTGGCGCGTCTTCGGCCACGGATCGGGATAGAGCAGGTAGGCACCGCTCAGGCTCGCATCCGGCAGCTTCTGCAGCAGCTTCAGCGCGTCGTCGGTATAGAGCCGGACATTGCCGAGTCCGTCCGCATCGATCTTCTCGACCAGCTTGGCGATGCCACCTGAAAACACTTCACAGCCGATGAAGCCGGTGCCGGGATTTTCGCGCGCCTGCCGCGCCAGGTGCTCACCGCCACCATAGCCGATCTCGATGACGAACTCTGCCTTGCCCTCAAACAGACTCGCCGGATCGAGCGTCCCTTCGGGCAGCGTGATCTCGAGCTCGGGCAGCAACTCCCGGAACAGCCGGTCCTGCCCCCGGTGCAGCCGCTTGCCCGACCGCCGGCCAAAAAAAGCGCGCGGCTCGCCGGCAACATTAAGGGGGTGATGGAGCTTGGCCAAGGGCTAGAACACTTCGTAAATGCGGGAACCTGATGAGGCAGCCGCTACAATGTCCGGCATGGTGCTGTCCAGTCTCGCCCAGAGAGCGGCGGTGGTGACGTTCGGAACACGGACCCAGACCAGGGTCTTGTTCAGCAATCTGCGCACTGCCAGGGCGGCGAAGTCTGCGGCCTTGCTGATGACCGTTGCACCCAGCTGATTGCTAACTCTGCCACCGCTAGATCGTCAGCCTGCGGGTTGAGATGGTCGAAGACGTGCACAGCCTCGTGGCCGGCGTCTTCGAACCGCGCGACCAGCCGCGGCGACAGCTGGGCGTCCATCAGAAACCTCATCACTCCGCCGCAGCGGGATGCTGGGCATGATAGGCGCCGTAGATCAGCGCCGCGCGAATATCGTCATGGGTAAGATGCGGGAAGTCCTCGACGATCTCGTCAGCCTTGTCGCCCGCCGCCAGCGCTGCGAGGATATGGCTGACGCCAACGCGCGTCCCGTCGATGCGGGGCTTGCCGCCCAGCACACGCGGTGTGGCAACGATCCGCTTGAGCAGCAGCAGGTCTTCGTCGGTCATCGCGGTGCCCTTGAAGTATGGCGGGATACTATCCCCGCCATACCCGCACTGCAAACCGGTGCCTCAAGCCGCCTTGAGCGCTGCCTTCAGCGCCGGGACGAGGTCGGTCTTTTCCCAGCTGAACGAGCCGTCGCGGCCCGGCTTGCGGCCGAAATGGCCATAGGCCGCGGTCTTGGCGTAGATCGGCTTGTTGAGGTCGAGCCGGGTGCGGATGCCACGCGGGCTGAGATCGAACACCTGGCCGAGCACCTGCTCGAGCTTGGCCTCCTCGACCTTGCCGGTGCCGTGGAGGTCGACATAGATCGAGAGCGGCTTGGCCACCCCGATGGCGTAGCTGAGCTGGATCGTGGCGCGGTCGGCAAGGCCGGCGGCCACCACGTTCTTGGCGAGGTAACGCGCGGCATAGGCGGCCGAACGGTCCACCTTGGTGGGGTCCTTGCCCGAGAAGGCGCCGCCGCCATGCGGGGCCGCGCCACCATAGGTGTCGACGATGATCTTGCGGCCGGTGAGGCCCGCATCGCCATCCGGCCCGCCGACCACAAACTTGCCGGTCGGGTTCACGTGCCATACGGTCTCGTCGGTGATCCAGCCCTCGGGCAGCGCCTTGCGTACATAGGGCTCGATGATCTTGCGCACGTCGTCCGAGGTGAGCGTGGGGTCGACATGCTGGGTCGAGACCACGATCTGGGTCACGCCCACGGGCACGCCGTCCTCATACTTCACCGTCACCTGGCTCTTGGCGTCGGGGCCGAGCTTCACCGCCGCGCCCTCGCCTGCCTTGCGCGCTGCGGCCAGCGCCTCGAGGATCTTGTGGGCGTAGTAGATCGGGGCGGGCAGCAGTTCCGGTGTCTCGCGGCTGGCATAACCGAACATGATGCCCTGGTCGCCGGCGCCGACATCCTTGTTGCCGGCCTCGTCGACGCCCTGCGCGATATCGGCCGACTGGCCGTGCAGCAGGACGTCGATCTTGCAGGTCTTCCAGTGGAAGCCCGACTGCTCGTAGCCGATGGCGCGGATGGCCTTGCGAGCGGTCGACTTGAACTTGGCGGGGTTCACCACCGGGTGGCCGGCGGCGTCGGTCAGCACCTTGCCGTCCTTGCCCTTCTTGAGCAGCGTTTCGGGCACGCGCACCTCACCGGCGATGACCACGCGATTGGTGGTGGCCAGCGTCTCGCAGGCGATGCGCACTTTGGCGGGGTCCATGCCTGTCTTCTTGGCCTCGCGGAACACCAGGTCGACGATCTCGTCGCTGATCCGGTCGCAGACCTTGTCGGGATGACCTTCCGACACCGATTCCGAAGTGAAGAGATAGGACGACCGCGCCACGGCGAAACCCCCAAAAAGTGCCAAAAAAGTGCGAAAAACGCACAGTTGAGCCGAGGTTCTGCCACCCAGCGGGTTCCGGGTCAAGGCTTATATAAAGAAAGCTTTATGTCCCGGACTGGCCTGTTGCAGAATATTCATTCGAGGCGGCGCGGGCGCCTCGCCAGCACGAGGCTGATGCCCATCCCCAGCGCAATCAGGGAAAAGAAGGGCCGGTCGCCCACCCGGTTGAAAAGGGTGCCCCCGGCGAGCTTCATGCTTGGCACCACATCGAGCACACCGGGCTGGAGCGGGGCGAGGGACGCCGTGATCCGGCCGAGGGGGTCGGTGGCGAAACTCACCCCGGTATTGGCGGCGCGCAACATTGGCAGCCCCGTCTCTACCGAGCGCAGGCGGGCAAGGTGGGCATGCTGCTCGGGCCCCAGCGAGCCGTCAAACCACGCATCATTGGTGATGTTGAGGATGAACTCGGCGCCTTCGGGATCGCCTATGTCGCCGGGGAACACCGCCTCGTAGCAGACGAGCGCCAGGAAAGCCGGCGTGCCCGCCACGCTCATCAGCCGCTTGCCGTCGCCGGGGGCCCAGCCATTGGTGCCGGGGACGAACTGGTTGATGCCGAACAGCCGCCAGAAATCCTGGAAGGGCAGGTATTCCCCGAAGGGCACGAGGTGCGACTTGTCATAGCTCGCCACCACCTCGCCATTGGTGTCGATGGCGAGGATGGAATTGTAGCCCGGATTGTCGGGGATGGGGGTGCCGTCGTCGCCGATGGGTTCGCGCGGCGCGCCGGTGAGGAGCAGCGTATTGTCGGGCAGGGCGCGGGCGATGCGCGCCAGCGCGTCGGGGTAGCTCGACAGGAAGAAGGGGAACACCGATTCCGGCCACACCAGGGTGGTGATGCCGTCGAGCCCGGCATCCGACGGTGTCAGCTTCTGGGTGGAAAGGTCGAGCAGGGTGGCAATGATCCGTTCCGGGTCGCCCATCGTCCAGTCGGCATGAGCGAGGATCATCGGCTGCACCATGCGCACCTTCATGTCGGTGCGCGGGGTGACCACCGTGTTGTTGAGCCGCCAGTAGCCATAGCCCACCTGCAGGGCGAGGCAGGCCATGGCAAGGCTGAAGGGCAGAATCCGCCGGGCCCAGCTGCGCCGGTCTGCCGGCCAGATCAGGGCCGGGGTCGATGCCAGCAATATGGCGATCAGCGTCAGCCCATAGGTGCCGGTCACCGAGGCGAGCTGCATCAGCTGATCGGTGCCGGTCAGCGCGTAGCCGATGAGGTCGAACGGAAAGCCCGAGAACAGGTGGCCGCGCGCCCACTCGGCAAGCGCCAGACAAACCGTGAAGGTGACGATCCGGAACCAGCCCTCGGTCCAGATCAGGTGCGCCAGCGCGCTCCCCAGTCCCCAGAACACGGCGAGGATGGCGGCCAGCCCCACGATGCCGAACGGCATCAGCACGAGGAAGACGCCGCCCTGCTGGATGAAGGCCGCCCCCAGCCAGTGCAGCGCCGCGCTGAAATAGCCGAGCCCGAAGCCAAACCCGATCCGGAAGGCCGCCCCGAAGACACGGCCCATCAGCGTCCGCTTCCGTTCCGCCCCGTCGAGCGCCCAGATCCATACCGGCAGGGCAAGGAACAGCGCGGGGAGGAAGAAGAGCGGCGGCGCCGAGGTCGCGGCAATGGCCCCCGCGACAACCAGGATCAGGAAACGCCGCCAGCCATGGCTCAGCATCATGGTTTCGGCCAGCCAGGTCATAGCGCGCTCGAATCAGGGGGCATGGCGCTAGGTTGCGGGGTGGCGGCCATTGGTCAAGCGCGGCAGTGTGGACGCCCACTCGCCACCGTCCCGAGCGGATAACCAGAGGGCGGTTGCCACCCCCTGGCGAACTACTCCGTCGGCGCCTCTGTCGAGCCTGCTTCCGTAGCGTCCTTCTGCCCGGCCGGTGGGCGAGGGGGCCTGGGCGCACGCTGCTTGATGCGCTTGATCTTCACGCGCTTCACCTGACGGCTGTCGGACTGCATGACTTCGAACTCGAAGCCCTTGATGCCGTTGACCACCTCGCCCTTGGCGGGCACGTGGCCGGCCAGCTCGAACACCAGGCCGCCCAGCGTCTCCACCTCGTCGGCATGACTGCCGGGGTCGAAGTCGGGGCCGATCACTTCGCGCACTTCCTCGAGTTCGGCGCGGGCCGAGGCGACGAAGACATTGGAGTTGACCTTGCGCACCAGCGCCACGTCGTCGTCGTGCTCGTCCTCGATCTCGCCGACCACCGCTTCGAGCAGATCCTCGATGGTCACGAGCCCGTCGGTGCCGCCATATTCGTCGATCACCACGGCCATGTGGACGCGGCGCTGCTGCATCTGCTGCAGCAGGTCGCCCACTGGCATGAGCGGCGGCACGAACAGCACCTGCCGCACCAGGTCGAGCTTTTCGAGCTTCGAGCGCAGCGGGGAAGAGACGAGCTTTACCGGCAGCGTGGCTTCCGGATCGATGGTCGGCTCGGTGATGCGCCGCAAGGCATCTTTCACGTGGATGAAGCCGATGATGTTGTCGAGACTGTCATCATAGACCGGCATGCGGGAATGCCCCACCTGCCGGAACCGGGTCACCAGCGTGGCCAGCGTCTCGGTCTTTTCGATCGCCTCGATATCGGCGCGGGGCACCATCACGTCCTCGACGCGCTTTTCGCCCAGCTCCAACACGTTCTTGAGGATGGCGCGCTCGGATTGCGTGAAGTCGGCGGTCTCGCCGTTGTTCTCGCTTTCGAGCGCCACTTCGAGGTCGTCGCGCAGCGACACGGTGCGCAGCGCAAAAATGCCGCGCAGCCAGTTCCAGATTCGATGCCCCCACGATTGCGTGGAGGCGGGACTAGAAGGAGGCTCGGCGGCGTTCGGTTGCGCCGGCTTGCGCGGCGCGGTGATACTGTCGTCGTTCATGAATCGAGGCTCACATTTCTGTGCGCCTGCCCGTTGATCGGAAGCCTAATCTAGCTATCGGCGTAAGGGTCGGCAATGCCGAGGCTGGCCAGAATTTTCGTCTCCAGCGATTCCATCTTCACCGCATCGTCTTCCTCGATGTGGTCGTAGCCCAGCAGATGCAGGAACCCATGCACCACCAGATGGGTGAAATGCGCTTCGAGCGTGATCCCCATCTCGGCCGCTTCCTTCTCCACCGTCTCGCGCGCCAGGGTGATGTCGCCGACGAGGCCGGCGATCGGCGTGAACGGTTCGAGCTGCGGGAAGCTCAGCACGTTGGTGGATTTGTCGAAGCCGCGCCACTGCTTGTTCAGCTCGTGCTGCTCGGCATCGTCGGTCAGCACCACGGTCACTTCCGAAACCCCCGCGACCCTGGCTTTCGATTGCGTGAGCGCTTCATGGATGGCCTTGTTGGCGATCTCTTCGAGACCGTCCGGCCATCCCTCGGCATTGACGACAAAGGCGACTTCGAGAGGAGCTTGCATCAGGCCTTATCGGATGCCGTTTCCTGCGCCGCAAGCCTCGCCGCAGCATCTGCTTCATAGGCGCGCACGATGCGGCCAACGAGAGCGTGGCGCACCACGTCCTTGTCGCCGAAGCGCGAGACGTGCACGCCCTCGATGCCGTCGAGCAGGCGCACCGCCTCGATGAGCCCCGATTTCTCGCCGCGCGGCAGGTCGACCTGCGTCGGATCCCCGGTGACGATCATCTTGGAGTTCTCGCCCAGGCGGGTGAGGAACATCTTCATCTGCATCGAGGTGGTGTTCTGCGCCTCGTCGAGGATGACCACAGCGTTCGACAGCGTGCGGCCGCGCATGAAGGCGAGGGGCGCGACCTCGATGATGCCCGAGGTGATGCAGCGCTCCACATGCTCGGGGCGCATCATGTCGTAGAGCGCATCGTAGAGCGGCCGCAGATAGGGATCGACCTTTTCCTTCATGTCGCCGGGCAGAAAGCCGAGCCGCTCGCCCGCTTCCACCGCCGGGCGGGAAAGAACGATGCGGTTGATGTCGCCGCGTTCGAGCAGCGTCGCGGCGTGGGCGACGGCGAGATAGGTCTTGCCGGTACCGGCCGGTCCGACCCCGAAGATCAGTTCGGCCCGGTCCATGGCGCGCATATAGGCGTCCTGCGCCGGGGTGCGAGCAACGATCGTCGCCTTGCGCGTGGCGATCTGCGCCATGCGCACCCGGCCCTTCTTTTCGAGCGTCGGCAGCGTCAGCTGGCTGTCCTCGGTCTCCACCATGCGGATCACCGCATCGACGGTCGCCACGTCCACGGCCGAGCCTTCCTCCAGCTGGCCGTAGAGCGATTCGAGGACGCGGCGGGCCTGGTCGACGGCGCTGGCCGCGCCACGCAGCATCACGTGGTTGCCGCGCGGCGTCGCCTGCACCTCGAGGCGCTGTTCGATGAGCGCGAGATGCTGGTCGAAATCGCCGTACAGCTGGGCGGCAAGTCGATTGTCTTCGAAGGCGAGTTCAAGCTGCGAGGAATGAGAGTTGTCGGTCGTCGGAGACACGTGCCTGCTCAAATCGCTGGGGCTCCTTGTCGTGTCCCTCAAGCGTGGGACACAGTGGCTTGAGACTCAATCAGGCTATCAGGATTCCGTTCCGCGTCTGTGACAATCTTGCCAGCCAGCGAGTTATTTCCAGCAGAGACGATGGTCACCGGCACGATCTGGCCGATCAGCCGCTCGGGGCCGTCCATGTGCACGGCCTGGAGATAGGGTGAACGTCCGCCGACCTGCCCCGGGTTGCGGCCGGGCTTCTCGATCAGCACCGGCAGGGTGCGGCCCACGGTCGAGCGCAGGAAATCGCGCATCTGTGCGGTGATCAGCTCATTGAGGCGCTGCAGCCGCTCCGCCTTCACCGCGTCATCGACCTGGTTGTCCATGGTCGCGCCCGGGGTGCCGGGGCGGATCGAATACTTGAAGGTGAAGGCCGAGGCGTAGCCCACCGCCTTGACGATCTCCATCGTCGCCTCGAAATCCTCGTCGGTCTCGCCAGGAAAGCCGACGATGAAATCGCCGGAGAGCGCCATGTCGGGCCGCGCCGCCTTGATGCGGTCGATCACGGCGAGATACTCGGCCGCCGTGTGGCGCCGGTTCATCGCCTTGAGGATGCGGTCCGATCCCGACTGCACCGGCAGGTGCAGGTAGGGCATCAGCGCATCGAGGTCGCGATGCATCTCGATCAGCTCGTCCGTCATGTCGAGCGGATGGCTGGTGGTGTAGCGGATGCGCGCAATGCCGGGGATCAGCGACAGCCGGTAGCAGAGCTCGCCGAGCCCCACCGTGCGACCGCGTGAGTCGAGCCCGTGATAGGCGTTGACGTTCTGGCCCAGCAGCGTCAGCTCGCGCACGCCGGCTTCGGCCAGCTGCTCGGCCTCACGCAGCACCTGCTCGACCGGGCGCGAGGTTTCGGCGCCACGGGTATAGGGCACAACGCAGAACGAGCAGAACTTGTCGCAGCCTTCCTGCACGGTGAGGAAGGCGGTGAGCCCGCGGCTGCGCGTCACTTCTCTCTTCGCCGCCGGCAGATGGGCAAACTTGTCCTCGGCCGGAAAGTCGGTATCGACCACCCGCGCTCCGTTATGGGCCCGCGCCAGCAGTTCGGGCAGGCGATGGTAGCTCTGCGGCCCGAAGACCAGGTTCACCGCCGGGGCCCGGCGCACGATCTCGTCGCCCTCGGCCTGCGCTACGCAGCCGGCCACGCCGATCATCAGGTCGCCGCCGTTGAGCCGCCTCTCGTCGCGCATCTCGCGCAGCCGCCCGATCTCCGAGAACACCTTCTCGGAGGCTTTCTCGCGGATATGGCAGGTATTGAGCACGACGAGATCGGCATCCTCCATCGCCTGCACCGGCTCATAGCCGTGGGGCGCCAGCGCATCCGCCATGCGGTCGCTGTCATAGACATTCATCTGGCACCCGTAGGTCTTGATGAACAGCTTCTTGGTGGCAGGCAGGGGGCTCTCGGTCATGGCGGGCTCAATACACCTTCATTGCATGGTGTGCAAAGGCACCCCACCCTACCTTCACCAGGCGGCAAGCCGCCAAGTTTCGGTACCCTCCCCCAAGGGGGAGGGAGGTCAATGCTGCCTGGCCTGTGCCACGGGTCTCCCTCCCCCTTGTGGGGAGGGTAGCAGAGCTAGGGCGTAGGCTCGTAGCGGCGCTAGGGTGGGGGTAGAAACCGGACCGGTGGTGCGGCATGCTCATCCCATCATGTCCAGAAACTCCCCGACCAACTTCGACACCATCTCCATCCACGGCGGTGAGGGCGAGCGCATGTTGGGTGCGCCGGTCACCCCGGCGCCGGTGCTCTCCACCACATACTTTACTCACCCCGACGCCGTCGGCTTCTCGGCCGAAGACCTCAAGGCCGACACACCGCATTTCTACACTCGCTGGTCCAACCCCACGCTGGACCTGCTCGAAAAGCGGCTGGCCGAACTCGAGGGCGGCGAGGCGGCGCTGAGCTTTGCCAGCGGCATGGCCGCCATCACTGCGCTCTTCCACGAGCACCTCAAGGCCGGCGATCACCTCGTCCTCTCGGACGTCTGCTATGCCGGCGTCGCCGAGTTCGCCCACCATGCGTTGCCCCGCCTCGGAGTCGAGGTGAGCCATGTCGATACTTCCCACCCGGCCAATGTCGCCGCAGCCATGCGGCCCAACACCCGCCTCGTCCATATCGAGACGCCCGCCAACCCGATCCTGAAGCTCACCGACATCGCCGCCGTCGCCGCAATCGCCCATCGCGGCGGGGCGCTCCTTTCGGTGGATTCCACCATCGCCACCCCCATCGGCACCAACCCGCTGGCCCTCGGCGCCGACTATGTCTGTCACTCGCTCACGAAATATCTCTGTGGTCATGGCGATGCGTTGGGCGGCGCCGTCATCGGCCGCGCCGAGGCCATCGCCGCGCTGCGCAAGAATGCCCTGATCCATCTGGGCGCCGCGCTCTCGCCCTGGTCGGCCTATCTCATCCTGCGCGGCATCGAGACCCTGCCACTGCGCATGGAAAAGCACGAGGCCAATGCCCGCGCCCTTGCCGAGTGGCTCGAATCGCACCCGAAAGTGCGCCGCGTCCTCTGGCCTGGCCTTGCGAGCCATGCTCAAGCCGATCTCGCCCGCCGCCAGATGCGCAATTTCTCGGGGCTGATGAGCTTCTCGGTGAAGGAAGGGAGCGCCGACATGGCCCGCCAGCTGGCCGAGCGTCTGAAGCTCGTGAGCTTCGCCGTCTCGCTGGGCAAGACCAAGTCGCTCTGCTTCTACATTGGAACCGACGATCTCCTCCGCTCATCGTTCCAGCTGTCGGGTCGGCAGGAGGCCGATTTCCGCGAGTGGGCCGGCGAAGGCCTTTTCCGCGTCTCGGTCGGGCTCGAGAACGCGGACGAGATCATCGCCGATTTCGAGCAGGCGCTGGCGTGAGCGCGCGGCTCAAGGAGATCGTCTTCGATTGCCGCCGTGCTGCGCCGCTGGCGCGGTTCTGGGCGGTGCTGCTCGATGGCTACGCCGTGCGCGCCTATGACGAGGCCGAGATCGACCGCCTCGCGGCGCTCGGCCTCACGCCCGAGACCGACCCGGTGGTGATGGTGGATGGCCCGGGGCCGACGGTCTGCTTCCACGAGGTGGAGCGCGGCCGGGTCCAGGGCCGCATCCATCTCGATATCGAGGTGGATGACCGCGCCGCCGAGCGGGCACGGGCGCTGGCTTTGGGCGCGGCGCTAGTGCGCGAGGCCGAAGGCTACACTGTTCTGGCCGACCCTGAGGGTAACCACTTCTGCCTCGTCGACAGGCGCTGACTACTCCGCGGCCACCGGCTTTGCGACGCCGTCCACCACCGGCAGCGGCGTGCCGCGGTTGAGCGCCACCAGCATGCGGCGCACTTCGGTCTCGGCTTGCTTGGCGAGCGCCTTGCGATCGGCCCCAGCCGAAAGCGGCCGCGGTTGGCCGAAGGCCAGGGTCACTTCACGGGTGCCGCCCGTGAGGATTTCCTTGATGTTCTGCTTCACCGACTTGGACTTGATCCAGGCGATGAAGGAGCGGTCGGTGCGCCCCACGGGCAGGCCCTGCAGCTTGGTATAGGCGATGGTCAGCGGCTGGATCAGCACTTCGCGCGCGCCCGCCTCTTCCATGGCGTGCTGCGCCGCGCCGATCAGCGCGGAGCGGAAGGGCAGCACATGGGTGCCGATGTCCGACTGCCCCTCGGCGAACAGCAGCACCGCACCGCCCGCGGCCATGCGCGCGCCCATCTCCTCGCTCGCTCGCTTGGCGTCGGTGCGGCGCTTGCGGTCGACATAGAGCGTTTTCTGAAGCGAGGCCATGAAGCCCACGAATGGCCACTTCGCGATTTCCGACTTCGCCACGAACGTCACGTCCGCCTTGGAGCCGACGGCGATGATGTCGGTCCACGACACGTGGTTGGAGACGATCAGCGTCGCCTTGTCGGTCGAGGGCGTGCCGATCACGTTCACCTTCATGCCCAGGAACCAGCAGCCCATCTGGTGGAACCAGCGCGGGATGACATTGTTGTGCCAAGGCGAACGCGAGATGACGAACTGGATCGGAATGCCGATCAGCATGAACGGCACGTAGAGGCAGATGAAGAACAGGCTGCGCAGCAGCATCTACTTGTCCTCGCTCTTGAGCGGTACCGCATAGAGTTCCAGCCGGTGGTCCACCAGGCGATAGCCGAGCCGCTTGGCGATCACCTCCTGGATGGCCTCGATCTCCTCGTTGCGGAACTCGATTACCTTGCCCGAGCGGATGTCGATCAGGTGGTCGTGATGCTCGTCGGGAATGAGCTCGAAGCGTGCCCGCCCGTCCTTGAAATCGTGCTTGGTGACGAGCCCGGCTTCCTCGAACAGGTTCACCGTGCGGTAGACGGTAGAGAGCGAGATGCGCTGGTCGATCTCCGAAGCGCGGCGATACAGCTCTTCCACGTCGGGATGGTCGGCCGCCTGCTCGATCACCTGCGCGATAGTGCGGCGCTGGTCGGTCATCCGCATGCCCTTCTGGGCGCACTGCTCTTCCAGTGTCAGGGGTTTGTTCATCGGGTGGCCCCCGTGAGTTCTGCGGCGTCTGCGAGCATGCTAGCAGCTTTTCGAGCCCCGGGCGTGCGGCCAACAAGCCTTCCGGGGTTAGCCAAGATCGCGCGCCATGACAATAGCTGTGGCCGGCGTGCCGTCCGGCCGCGGATAATAACCCTTGCGCTCCGACACCCTCGTGAAGCCCAGCCCGGTGTAGAGCCTGAGCGCCGGCTCGTTGTCTGCCGCCACTTCGAGAAACAGCTTCTTCGCCGGGGTCATCAGCAGGTCCTCGACCAGCGCCCGCATCAGCGCCATGCCAACGCCCTTGCCGCGCCATTTTCTGTCGACGGCGATGGTGATGAGCTCCGCCTCCTCGCCCAGGTGGCGCACCATGGCGAACCCGGCGATCCTCCGCTTGCTGTCGCAGGCGACATAAACGGGCGTGCCGTCCCCGGCGATATAGGCGGCAAAATCCTCGCGCGGCCAACCGCGATAGAAGCCCTGCGCGTGGAGCTTGGCCACCGCATCGGCATCCTTGGCCTGCGCGGGCTCGATATGGAGCCCGGCCGGCGCCATCCAGTATTTCATGCCGAAACCCTCGCGACGCGGAACTTTTCCTGCGGCTTGGCGTCCGCGTCGCGGATATAGCTCGCTTCGGGCGGATAGGCTGCGGGGTCGAGCGTCGCAGCCAGCCGCGCCATGGCGGCAATGTCGACAAAGGGCGTGGTCAGCACTTGTGCCCCCGCGGGGATGCGCGCCCGCGCTTCCGCCATGGGCAGCAGCAGCGGCTCGGTCACGGGAATGGCCGGGCCGGAAAAGGCCTGGAAATAGGCCTCGTCGCGTCGCGCATCGAGCAGCACCGCCGCTTCGGTGCACGTCACAGGCAGCGACAGGGCCAGAAGGCTCGGGACCCCGATAACCGGCACTTTGAGCGCTAGCCCAAGCCCCCGCGCTGCCGAAAGCCCGATCCTCAGCCCCGTGAACGAGCCCGGCCCGGTCGTCACCGCGATCCGCTTCAGGTCCTCGTAGCCGACGCCGCCACGCTGGAGCAGTTCGTCGATTGCCGGAAAGATCCGCTCCGCCTGCCCCTGCGGCATGTCCTCGACAATCGTCTCGGCGCGTTCGCCCACAAGCAGCGCCAGTTGCAGGCGCGGCGCGGCAGTATCAATGGCAAGAAGCGGCAAGCTCATGCCGAACAGATAGGCGGGCCGGCAGGGGCGGGCAAGCGCGTTATGCTCGGTGCGCCCAAACGCCCCCAACCAGAGCTCAGGTCGCCGGAACCAGGTAGAACTCCGTGGTCAGGTCCGAGTTGGTCCACGGGCGCTGCGGGCGCTCCTTCTTGCGGGTCAGTTCCACCACCTTGGCCTTCACGCGGGTCATCAGGGTCTGGAACTCCACGCCGGGCGTCGGCAGCTGTTCGAGCAGCGCCGTGGTGAAGGGGCTGTGGTTGCCCTCGCCGTCGGCCGCCACGTCTCCGGGCGCCGTGGCGAAGCCGATGATCATGCCGCCGCCGTCGCCGATGGCAGCAAGGCCCTTGTCCACTGCGTTGGAGCGCGTGGCGCCGAGGCTGCGCTTCAGCGTCGCGGCGAACGGGTTGTCGCGGCAGGCATCGAGCAGCACGATGGCGACGCGCTCCTGGCCGGTGCGCTCGTCGAACCCGGTCATGAAGCTCGTCACGTTCTCGATGTCGACGAGCTCGAAATTGATCGAGGTCGCGTCCTCAACCGTGGCATCGATCGGCACCAGGTAGTTGCGCCCGTCCACCTGCAGGCCGTGGCCGGCATAGAAGAAGAGCGAGGTGTCGGCATTGGTCGCCGCCCGGGCGAACTCGCGCGCCTTGGCCTCCATGTCCGCCTTGGTCAGGTCGGTGCCGAGCACGACGCTGAAGCCCACCTGTTCCAGCAGCCTCGCCATGGCCTGGGCATCGCAGGTCGGGTTGGGCAGCGCCGCGGCGTGCTGGTAGGCGGAATTGCCGATTACCAGGGCCACGCGCTTCTCACTGGTTACGACCCGGGGAATGCCGGTCACGTCGCAGCCTTCGCTGGTGGCGATCAGCTGGGGCTGGGTGAAGTCCACCGTGGCATCGTCGCCGCCCGCCTCGACGCGGTACTTGTTGGCCTCGTCGAGGTCGGCATCCACGCCTTCGCCGCGTTCATAGGCCGAAGCGAGGGCGATGCGCGCATCGGTGTCGCCCTGGTCGGCAGCGAGCTTCCACCAGTAGACGGCCTGCGCCTCGTCCTTCACCACCCCCTCGCCCCAGGCATAGGCGTTGCCGAGCTTGCGTTGGGCCGGGGCAAAGCCCTGGTCGGCCGAGAGGCGATACCAGCGCACCGCCTCGGTGTCGTCCTCCGGCACGCCGGTGCCGTCCGCATACATGGTGCCCATGTTGAACTGCGCAACCATGTAGCCCTGCTCGGCCGCCAGCCGGTACCAGCGCACCGCCTCCACCGGATCCTTGGGCACACCGAAGCCCATCTCGTAGGCATAGCCCATCGAGTTCTGCCCTTCGGGCAGGTTCTGCTCGGCCGACAAGCGATACCACTTCACCGCCTCGGCATAGTCCTGCTGCACGCCGGCACCGTCGGCATACATGATGCCGAGATTGTTCTGGGCTCGCGCCATGCCGGTTTCGGCCGCAGCCCGATACCAGCGCACCGCCTGCACCGAGTCCTGCGACGTTCCGAGCCCCATGTCGTAGAAATAGCCGACATTGTTCATGCCGTCGGCGTGGCCCTGCTCGGCCGCCTTCATATACCAGTAGAAGGCCCGGTCGTAGTCCTGCTCCACCCCGGTGCCGTGCTGGTACATGATGCCCATGGAGTTCTGCGCCCAGGCGTTGCCCGCCTCGGCCGACTGACGGTAGAGCCGCACCGCCTCGTAGATGTCCTTGTCGGTGCCGAGCCCCATTTCGTAGGCGTAGCCGGCATTGTTCATGGCTTCGAGGTTACCGTTGGCCGCCGCCTGCAGGTACCAGCGCAGCGCCTCGGCATCGTCTTCGGCGACAGTGGTACCGTAGTCGTAGAAGAGCCCGACGGAGTTCTGCGCCGCGCCGTGGTTCTGCGCCGCCGCGAGGCGATACCAGCGCAGCGCCTCCTCGAAATCCTGCTGCACGCCGTCGCCATATTCATAGGCGCGGCCGAGCTGGTACTGGCCCTCGGGGTTTTGTTGCGCCGCTGACTTGCGGAACCAGCGCGCCGCCTCGGCATCATCCTCGGCGACGCCCAGCCCGTTGGCGTAGAGCTTGCCGAGATCCGCCTGGGCCAGGGCGTGGCCGGCATCGGCTGCCCGGCGATACCACTTCAGCGCCGCGCCATAGTCCTGCGGCACGCCGCTGCCAGTCTCGTAGAGAAAGCCGAGGCTGTCCTGGGCATCGAGGTTGCCCTTGGCCGCCGCCAGTTCATACCAGTACGCGGCCTCCACATCGTCCTCGAGCACGCCCAGGCCATAGTCGAACATGGCGCCGAGCCGGTGCTCGGCATACTCCGAACCCTGCTGGGCCGCCTGGCGATACCAGCGCATCGCCTGCTCGTAGGACTGGGTGGTGCCCAAACCGTATTCGTAGAGGTAGCCGGTCAGCGTCTGGCCGTCGGCGAAACCCTCCTGGGCCAGCGGCAGAGCGAGGGAGAAAGCCGTGGTGTAGTCGCCCACATTGAGGGCGGCATACGCAGCGTCGCTGCGCTGGCTCTGGGTCTGCACCAGCTGCTTGCGCTTCAGCTCCTGGGCGTCGGCCTGCGCCGGTACACCCCCGAGCGCGAGCGCGATCGCCACCATGCCGAACAGCTTTGCGAGCCGGTTCATTACGTCATCCCCCTGTACCCACGTGCCCCTTGCGGCGAATTGCTAGCAAAACCTTAATGTTGGAGTCTATCCACCGCGCGGAGGCGGGACATCAAAGCGCCGCGAGTTTCGTGCTGCTGCCGGCACTCGAAATGTGCTGCGCGCTCGTCTACGGTCCGGCCCGGAACTCTCGGGAGGCATCACATGGACTATCGCCTGCTTGGCCGCTCCGGCCTCAAGGTATCCTCGCTCGCCATCGGCACCGCCACGTTCGGCGGCGACGGGCTGTGGGGCAATACCGACGTCACCGAGGCGCGCCGCCAGATCGACCTGTGTCTCGATCATGGCGTCAACCTCGTCGATACCGCAAACGTGTACTCGAACTCGGTGAGCGAAACGATTATCGGCGAGGCGCTGAGCGACGGCCGGCGCGACCGCGTGTTGCTCGCGACCAAGGTGCGCTTTCCCACCGGGCAGGGCCCCAATGATCGCGGGCTTTCGCGCTGGCACATCATCCGCGAGGCGGAAAAGTCGCTGAAGCGGCTCAGGACGGATGTCATCGATCTGTACCAGGTGCACGAGTGGGACGGGCAGACGCCGCTCGATGAGACGCTCGAAGCGCTCGATACCTTGGTGCGCCAAGGCAAGGTTCGCTATATCGGCTGCTCCAACTATTCGGCGTGGCATCTGATGAAGGCGCTCGCCACCTCCGATGCGAAGGGCTACCAGCGCTTCGTTTCCCAGCAGATCCACTACACCCTCCAGGCCCGCGAGGCCGAGTACGAGCTGGTGCCGCTGGGGCTCGACCAGGGCGTCTCCATCCTCGTATGGTCGCCGCTGGGCGGCGGCTGGCTTTCGGGCAAGTACACTCGCAACAGCAAGCCCGAGGACGGCCGCCAGGTCCGCGGCTTCCGCGAGCCGCCCATCTACAACTGGGACCTGTTGTGGGACATCGTCGATGTCATCAACGAGGTGGCGAAGGGGCGCGGCGTCTCCGGCGCCCAGGTGGCGCTCGCCTGGCTGCTCCAGCGCCCCCTTGTCGCCTCGGTCATCATCGGCGGCCGCAACCTCCAGCAGTTCGAGGACAACCTGAAGGCCGCCGAGCTGAAGCTGAGCGCCGAAGAGGTGAAAAAGCTCGACGCGGTCAGCCGTCCCCCGCTCATCTACCCCTACTGGCACCAGAGCTTCACCGCCCGCGACCGCCTTGGCGAACACGACTGGGTGCTGCACAAGGGATATGTGGAGGAATAGGCGCGGCGAGGGCGGCTGCTCACAATACTGAACCTCTCGCTCAAGTTAACTTGACGAAGTTTAGAACTGTTATAAACTATGCGGGCTGCCTGGGACTCTGGCGGCACGAAATCTCTTGGCGATTTCAGGCTGTTGGCAGGTAGCGCCAGGGCGGGAGCAGTGTCCCGTCCGTATCGGAGCGCCCTATGCGACTGACCCGTCAATCGAACTACGCCATCCGCACCCTGGTCTATTGCGCTGTCAACGAGCCCGCGCTCAGCCGCGTGGCCGACATCGCCAAGGCGCACGCCATCTCCGAACTGTTCCTGTTCAAGCTCATCAAGCCGCTGGTCGAGAACGGCCTGCTCGAGACTGTGCGCGGCCGCAAGGGTGGCATCAAGCTGGGCCGCCCCGCCGACGAAATCACGCTGCTCGATACCGTCCGCCTCACCGAGGAAAGCTTCTCGATGGCCGAGTGCTTCGAGGATGGCGACACGGCCTGCCCGCTGGCCGACGCATGCGACGTGAACGCGGCGCTGCGCGAGGCGCTGGGCGCCTTTTTCGAAGTGCTGGACAGCTACACAATTGCCGATCTCGCGGCTAAGCGCCGCTCGCTGCGCCAGCGCCTCGGCCTCTCCTACGAGGACATGGAGCCGGTGCTGATCGCCCAGGCCGCCAACTAGGCGTATTGCGCGTCGCGTATCGTCGGGACCGGCTAGCGGGTCCCGGCCGGAGCGCCCTGGTCGCCTTCCATGAGTGCGATGTTCCGGAACATGGCGGTCGTCGAAAGGCCGCGGCCCGAGCCGCGATAGAGGCCAAAACGAAGCTGCGCTTCATGCATCGGATAGAGCGGCGCTATACTTGAAGTGTCGAGCGTCAGCTCACCGTCCACATAGGTCCTGATCCAGCTGTTTCCCTTTGGGTCGGGGAAGAACACCACCCGGATCGCCAGCCATTTTCCGAACAGGTCCCCCTGATGGACGAGCGCGTTCTGGACCGCCTCGTTCATGTTCGCCCGTATGGCATCGGGGAACACTTGCAGCATCACCGCGCCGCCGCTGCCGCCGCGGTGTATCTGGAAGATCGTACCCGCGGCGGCATTGTCCACCATCACCTCGAAATCGACCGTGTAGATGCGGCCTGCCTTCAGGGTCTGCGATGACAGCTCCGCCCGCTGCTTGAACAGGCTCCACCCCCGCTGGCGCTCCTGGGCACTGCCACCCCTGTAATCCACCGGGTCATAGTCGCCAGGCCGCAGTGTCACGGCGAAGGCCGTCGGGTCGCCCGCGTCCAGCCGATAGGTGTCCCTGCTCGGAAACCGGTCGCCGACAACCTCCAGCTTGATGCCCTTTGCCTTGGGCATGCGTGCATTCTGCTGCCCCCTCAGCTCCTCGAGCGCCGCGGCATCGAGCGGTGCGTCTTCCGGCAGGCCCCGGTGCCTGGCAAAATCGGACCAAGCTTTCAGGGTTCTGGGGCCCGCTACTCCGTCTGCCGGACCCGCGTCGAGCCCCAGCCGGTTCAGCCAGCGCTGGGCTTCCGCTACCTGCGCGACCGCGGGCTGGCTCATGACAATCGCCAGTAGAAGCCCCGCCACCAGGGTTGCCAGTTTGAACATCCCTTACGCCTCTCCAGTAACTCCGAAGTACGGAAGATCGTGCAGCAATTGTGCTACACCTGCCAAGAGGGGATTGTCTTTACGTTGCCGTCCCTTTGCCCCCGACGCGCCCGAATATATTCGGGCAGGTACGGCGCGGACTCCACTACGCCCCGTACCTGCCCGCTCACGCCATGCCTGCGCCCGACCCGGAGGGCGCGAAGATCGCATGGGGAGATGTTCGTCCGGGTCACCGGCAAACGGGGGAAGGTCCGGTGTTACGGGCCCTCCGGCATCTGTCGGCGCAAGACCGGTGCGCGATGAACGCTCTCGCGCGGAGGCAAACAAGGTCGCTGCGAGTGGCGAGGCTTATAGGAGCGCTCCTATGAACGCGTCCTGAGGCGGAGGTTAAGACTTGGTTCAGATTGGTCGGACCGCATTACAACGGAAAACCTTCATGAAATCCGCCGAAACAACGAGCCGGAAGCCCATCTCTGTGCTGAAAATGGTTCATCCGTCGGGGCGGAATGTGCGTATGCGCCGCAGAGACATCCGGTTGGTTACTGGTCTGATTCCACCATACCAGTGGTCCGGTCGTTGCGTTCGCCGGGCGCGTGCCCTATTCCCCCGCCATGGCCTCCCCCCGCATCCTCGATCTGCAGAACATCCGCCTCCGCATCGGCTCGACCGATCTGCTCCAAGGCGCCGAACTCACCCTGTCGCCCGGCGAGAAAGTGGCGCTCGTCGGCCGCAACGGCTCTGGCAAGTCCACCCTGCTCAAGATCGCGGCGGGCGAGATCGAGCCCGATGGCGGCAGCCGCTTCATCCAGCCCGGTGTCACCATCCGCTACCTGCCGCAGGAGCCGGACCTTTCCGCCTTCGCCACCACGCTGGCCTATGTCGAGGCCGGCATGGCCGAGGGCGACGACCATTACCGCGCCACCTACCTGCTCAACGCCCTGGGGCTGAAGGGCGACGAGGATCCGAAGCGCCTCTCCGGTGGCGAGGCCCGCCGCGCCGCGCTCGCCCGCGTGCTGGCGCCCGAGCCGGACATCATCCTGCTCGACGAGCCCACCAACCATCTCGACCTGCCGGCCATCGAGTGGCTGGAGGACGAACTGAAGTCCATTCGCTCGGCCCTCATCCTCATCAGCCATGATCGCCGTTTCCTCGCCGACCTGACGCGCGCCACCGTCTGGCTCGATCGCGGCACCACCCGCCGGCTCGAGCGCGGGTTCGGCGCCTTCGAGGAATGGCGCGACCAGGTGCTCGAGGAGGAAGAGATCGCGCGCCACAAGCTCGACCGCCAGATCGTGCGCGAGGAGCACTGGCTCACCTACGGCGTCACCGCCCGACGCAAGCGCAACGTCCGCCGCCTCGCTGGCCTTCACGACCTGCGCCAGCAGCGCCGCGAGCTGAAGCGCGCCGTGGGCGAGGTGAAGATCTCGGTGGCCGAGGGCGATGTCTCGGGCAAGATGGTGGTGGAAGCCAAGGAGATCACGAAGCGCTTTGGCGACCGTACGATCGTCGACCGTTTCTCAACCCGCATCATCCGTGGCGATCGCGTCGGCATTGTCGGCGCCAACGGCGCCGGCAAGACCACGCTCATCAGGATGCTGACGGGCGAACTCACCCCCGATTTCGGCACGGTACGCCTCGGCGCCGCCATCGAGCTTGCAAGCCTCGACCAGCGGCGCGCCTCGCTCTCGGCCGACATGACGCTCAAGGAGGCCATCACCGGCGGCGGCTCCGACACGCTCGTCATCAACGGCCAGCCCAAGCATTTCATGGGCTACCTCAAGGACTTCCTCTTCACCCCCGAGCAGGCCGGTACCGCCGTTTCGAAACTCTCGGGCGGCGAGCGCGGCCGGCTCGTCCTCGCCCGCGTGCTGTCTCTGCCGTCGAATGTCCTCGTCCTCGACGAGCCAACCAACGACCTCGACCTTGAAACGCTCGACCTGTTGCAGGAAATGCTGGCCGACTATCCGGGCACGGTGATCGTCGTCAGCCACGACCGCGACTTCCTCGATCGCGTCGCCACCTCGGTCATCGTCGCCGAAGGCGATGGCCGCTGGACCGAGTATCCCGGCGGCTATTCCGACATGGTCACCCAGCGCGGCTATGGCGTTGTCGCCCCGGCCGCCGTCGCGCCAAAGCCCAAGGCCGAAAAGCCGGCGATGGCACCGGCGCCCGCCGCTCCCCCGGCGGCGCGGCAGAAGCTCAGTTTCAAGCAGAAGCACGCCCTCGAGCAGCTCCCCAGGGAGATCGCCAGGCTCGAGGCCGAGATCGCCAGACTCAACGAGACCCTAGCCGATCCCGCCCTCTATTCTCGCGATCCCAAGAAGTTCGCCGCCACCAGCGACGCCCTCACCAAGGCACAGGCCGCCCTCGGCAAGGCCGAGGACGAGTGGCTCGAACTCGAAGCCCTGCGCGAGGAAATCGAGGGCTGAGCCAGCTCGTCCGGCTGGCAATCTAATCTCAGAACCGCTGCGGTGCCGGCGGCCGGTTGCCGACGATCTTCTCGATCTCCTCGAGCACGTCGGGCGTCAGCTTGTCCTTGTGCTTGAGCGCTTCGAGATTGTCCTTGAGCTGGCTAAGCTTCGAAGCCCCCAGGATCACCGTCGAAACGTTCGGGTTGGCGTTGCACCAGAGCAGGGCGAGGTGGTGGATCGGCATGCCGACTTCGCCGGCGAGCTTGGCCAGCTTCTTCACCTTCTCGAGCTCGTCCTTGCCCTTGTCGCTTTCGAGCCGCTTCTTCAGCCACTCATAGCCGGGCAGGTTCATGCGGCTGTCGGCCGGAATGCCGTCATTGTACTTGCCGGTGAGGATGCCCGAGGCGAGCGGCGACCAGATCGTCGTGCCGAGCCCGAACAGGCGATAGAGCGGCAGGAACTCCGACTCCACCTTCTCGCGGCGGAACAGGTTGTATTCGGGCTGCTCCATGGTCGGCGGCGTCAGGTGCTCCTGCCGGGCAATGGCATAGGCTTCGGTCAACTGCTGCGCCGACCATTCCGACGTGCCCCAGTAGAGCACCTTGCCCTGCTGGATCAGGTTGTGCATGGCCCGCACCGTCTCCTCGATCGGCGTGTCGATGTCGGGGCGGTGGCAGAAATAGAGGTCGAGATAGTCGACCTGCAGGCGCTTCAACGCCGCATGGCAGGCATCGGTGACGTGCTTGGCCGAAAGGCCCTTCTGGGTGGGCTTGTCGCCGCCCCAGAACACCTTGGAGGAAACAGCGTAGCTGTCGCGGCTCCAGCCCAGCGCCTTCAGCGCCTCGCCCATGACGATCTCGGCATTGCCGCGCTCATAGCCCTCGGCATTGTCGAAGAAGTTGACGCCGTTGTCGTAGGCGTACCCCATGATGGAAGCGGCGGCGTCCTCGCCGACCTGCTTGCCGAAGGTCACCCATGCACCGAAAGAAAATTCACTGACCTTGAGGCCAGACCTGCCCAAGCGACGATATTCCATGGCGATGTCCGTGATGTTCGGAAGAAGGAGGCGCATGTTCTAGCCTTGCCACGCCGCGCCGGACAAGCGCGGCTTTGACAGAACACGGTTTGAACTGACCGGCTCCGCGCCCGTTTTCCGAAATTCCAAGGCTCCGGCTCTTGCCGGATGCCCCCGGGGACGCAATTGTCCGCTGCACAGTCTGGAGGGGGAGTTCCATGCGCTTCATCATCTACGGTGTCGGTGCCATCGGCGGTACGTTCGCGGCTGCGCTCACGCGGGCCGGTTACGATGTGCTCGGCATTGCCAGGGGCAGGATGCTGGAGGCAATCCGTGCCCAAGGCGGGCTAACCTTCCGCTCGCCGGCCTTCTCGGGCCTCGTAAGCTTCCCCGTCGTCGCCGAGCCGGGCGAGATCGGCTTCCGGACCGGCGACATCATCTTCCTCACCATGAAGGGGCAGGATACGGCGGCCGCCCTCGAAGCGCTGCGCGCCGCCGGCGCCACCAGCGAGCCCATCGTGTGCGCCCAGAACGGCGTCAACAACGAGCGGCTGGCGCTCAGGCTCTTCCCCAATGTCTACGGCATGACGGTGATGATGCCGTCCGACTACGTCACGCCGGGCGAGGTGATTTGCTACGGCACGCCGAAGCTCGGCATGCTCGATATCGGCCGCTATCCGCACGGGCTCGACGATACCGTTGCCGGCATCGCCACGGCGATGCAGAGCGCCGGCTTCGCCCCCTTCCCGCTCGAACGCATCATGCCCTCGAAATACGGCAAGCTGCGCGACAATCTCGGTAATGTCCTCGACGCTGCGATCGGCACCGGCGGGCGCACCGGACCGATGCGCTCGGGCGAGGTCATCGAGGCCGTCCGCGCCGAGGCCGAGGCGGTCTACAAGGCGGCCGGCATCGACTGGGTCACGGTCGGCAATGCCGACCCGCAGCGCAAGGGCCTGATGGAGATCGGAGAGGTAGAGGGCGCCACCCGCTCGGGCGGCTCGTCGCTCCAGAGCCTCAAGCGCGGCGCGGGCACGATCGAGACCGACTACCTCAACGGCGAGATCGTGCTCCTTGGCCGCCTCCACGGCGTCCCCACCCCGCTCAACTCCGCCCTCGTAGCCCTTGGCCGCGAACTCGTTGCCAAGGGCACCAAACCCGGCAGCATGACGGAGGCTGAACTTCGCTCACGGCTGGGGGTCTGATCGTGCGGCGCCACGACTTTGTCGCCTCCGACGGCGTGCGTATCGCCTGGTACGAGCTGGGCGAGGGCACTGGCGCGCCGCCCATCGTGCTCCAGCACGGTTTCACCGCCAACACGCAGCACGAATGGATCGACAGCGGCATTGCCGAACGCCTGGCCCCGCTCGGCCGCCGGTTGATCGCCATCGATGCCCGCGGCCACGGCCAATCCGACAAGCCGCACCACAGCTCCGCCTATGGCGAGACCCGCATGGCCGACGATATCAGGGAGCTGGTGACCAGCCTCGGCGTCACCGAGTTCGACATGGCCGGCTACTCGATGGGCGGCATGATCACCACCCTCGTCGCCATCCACGACGAGCGCGTGCGCCGCGCCGTCATCAGTGGCGTCGGCGAGGCCGTGGTGCTGACCGGCGGCGTCGATACGCGGGCGCTCGATCCGCGCACCCTCGCCGCCGCGCTCCGCACCGACCGGCCCGAAAGCCTCACCGGCCTTGCTGCGCGCTTCCGCGAAGGCGCCGAACTGCGCGGCAACGACCTCGAGGCGCTCGCCGCCCAGTGCGATACCATCGCCCCGCGCCAGCTGGCGCTTCACCGGATAAGGGCCGCGACGCTGGTGCTGGCCGGCGCCGACGACCCGCTCGCGGTCAATCCCGGCCGCCTTGCTGCGGCGATCCCCGGTGCCACGCTCGAGATCGTCCCCGGCGATCATTCCGGTGCCCGCCTCACCCCGGAATTCTCGGCCGCCCTCCTCCACTTCCTGGCCTGAGGTTGCGCTGGCTCGGCCGCACGGCCTGGCGAAGGCATGACGCATTAACTTGCACTTGCACGCTATAGCGTTTATATAGCCTGCAACATCGATGCTCTCATTTGAGAGTGGGTGCCGGACCGGCCCCCGCTCTTTTTGTTTTACAAGGCGAAATTGACCTTCGACCTCACCGAAAAGCGCTACATCAAGGAAACTGCCCTCGAGGCGCGCATCGCGCGCATCGTCGAGCCGGTGGCCAATGATCTGGGCTACAGCCTCGTCCGGGTGAAGATGACCCAGGAGAACGGCCTCACCCTGCAGATCATGGCCGAGGACGGCAATGGCCGCTTCACCATCAGCGACTGCGAGGCCCTGAGCAAGGAAGTCTCGCCGGTGCTGGACGTCGAGGACCCCATCGACCGCGAGTACCATCTCGAGGTCTCCTCGCCCGGTATCGACCGGCCGCTGGTGCGGGCCCGCGACTTCGCCGCCTATATCGGCCACGAGGCCAAGGTCGAGCTCTCCGACCTGCTCGATGGACGTCGCCGCTTCCGCGGCTTCATCAAGGCGGTGGATGCCGGGAGCGTGACCATCACGCTGCCCGACGTCCCCAAGGACACCAACCCCGATTTCAAGCTGCCGCTCCACCTGCTGGCCGAGGCCAAGCTGGTGATGACCGACAAGCTGATGAACCTGGCCCGCGCCGATCAGGAAGAGTATCCGATCGACGAGGACGAAGACATCGAAACCGTCGAGCTGCCCGAAGACGCAACCGACGATGAAGAGGACCCTGATGACGCCCCCGAGGCCACCGCGGCCGGGGACGGGGCGGACCAGAAAACGTCGAAGGAGACCAACTAAATGGCCGTTAGTGCGAACCGTCTGGAGCTGCTCCAGATCGCCGATGCCGTCGCCCGCGAGAAGTCGATCGATCGCATGATCGTCATCGAGGCGATGCAGGACGCCATCGAGAAGGCGGCCAAGGCACGCTACGGGGCCGAGACCAACATCAAGGTCGACATCAATCCGCGCTCGGGTGAAACCCGCATGTGGCGCCTGCTCGAAGTGGTCGACCACGTCGAGGAATATGGCCGCCAGATCAGCCTCAAGGACGCGCAGGCGCGCAAACCGGCCGCCAAGATCGGCGACTTCATCACCGAGCGGCTGCCGGACATCGAGTTCGGCCGCATCGCCGCCCAGTCGGCCAAGCAGGTCATCGTGCAGAAGGTGCGCGATGCCGAGCGCGACCGCATGTACGAGGAATACATCAACCGCGTCGGCGAGATCGTGAACGGCACGGTCAAGCGCGTCGAATACGGCAATGTCATCGTCGATCTGGGCCGCGGCGAGGCCATCATCCGCCGCGACGAGCTGATCCCGCGCGAAATGTACCGCTATGGCGACCGCGTGCGCGCCTACATCTACGACGTCCGCCGCGAGCAGCGCGGGCCGCAGATCTTCCTCAGCCGCACCCACCCGCAGTTCATGGCCGCGCTCTTCCGCCAGGAAGTGCCGGAGATCTACGACGGCATCATCACCATCCGCTCGATCGCCCGCGATCCGGGCAGCCGCGCCAAGATCGCGGTGACCTCGAACGACTCGTCCATCGACCCCGTCGGCGCCTGCGTCGGCATGCGTGGCAGCCGCGTGCAGGCGGTGGTGGCCGAGCTCCAGGGCGAAAAGATCGACATCATCCCGTGGACCGAGGATGTCGGCAGCCTCGTCGTGTCGGCCCTGCAGCCGGCCGATGTCGCCAAGGTCGTGCTCGACGAGCAGGCCGAGCGCATCGAGGTCGTGGTGCCCGACGAGCAGCTGAGTCTCGCCATTGGCCGTCGCGGCCAGAATGTGCGCCTCGCCTCGCAGCTCATCGGCTGGGACATCGACATCCTCACCGAGCAGGAGGAGTCCGAACGGCGCCAGAAGGAGTTCGCCGAGCGGTCGACTTTGTTCATGTCGGCCCTTGATGTTGACGAGATGGTTGCCCAACTATTGGCTTCCGAAGGCTTCTCCTCGGTCGAGGAGCTGGCCTATATCGATGTCTCCGAGATCGCATCGATCCAGGGCTTCGACGAGGAGACGGCGGCCGAAATCCAGCAGCGCGCCTCCGACTATCTGGCGGCGATCGAGAAGGCTAACGACGACGAGCGCATCAAGCTCGGCGTGGCCGACGAGCTTTACGAGATTCCCGGCCTCAATGCCGCCATGCTGGTGGCGTTGGGCAAGGACGACATCAAGACCGTCGAGGATTTCGCCGGCTGCGCTGCCGACGACCTGGTCGGCTGGACCGAGCGAAAGGACGGCGAGACCAAGCGTTTCGACGGCACTTTCAAGGACTTCCCCGTGTCGCGCGAGGAAGCCGAGGAGATGATCCTGCAGGCCCGTCTCAAGGCCGGCTGGATCACCGAGAACGATCTGCTCGAGGGAGAACAGCCCCTCGACGAAGAGGGAGCGCCCGCGTAATCGGGTGCCAGCAGCCCGGTGGCGTCGCGTGAAGAAACCGAACGGCAATGCGCCTTGACCCGCGAGGTCAAGCCCATTGCCGACCTCATCCGGTTCGTCGTCTCCCCTGACGGCGAACTGGTGCCCGATACCGATGCCAAGGCAGAAGGCCGCGGCGTCTGGATCAGCCTTGGGGCGAAGTTCGTCGCCGAGGCGCAAAAGAAGAAGGTCTTCGCCAAGAGCCTCAAGGCCGAGGTGAAGGTGCCCGACGATCTCAGCGGGCTGACCCGCAGGCGGCTCGAGGAGCGGTTCATGTCCGCCCTCAGCCTCGCCCGCAAGGCCGGCCAGCTGGTGACCGGGGCAAGCAAGGTGAAGTCGGCTATCGAAGCCGGCGAAGTCCTGGCGCTGGTGACGGCCACCGATGGCGCCGAGGACGGCAAGAAAAAGCTCGCGGGTTCGCTCAAGGGCTACACGAAGGCGGCAGAGGAAGCGGGGCTCGACCCCGGTCCGACCCCGCATTTCGAATTACTCGATTCCAGCCAAATGGGTTTGGCACTCGGGATCGAAAATGTGATACATGCTGCGCTCACAAAAGGGGGCGCGGCCCAGGCGGCAGTGCAGCGAGCCGAAAGACTGGCACGTTACATCGCCAACTAGATGGGCTACATGAGCGGCGCGGCAGCGCTACGCCGCCCCCAAAAGGCCCGGCATACGGACTGATCGCTTGCGCCCCATCCGGGGCGCGCAAGCGGTTTCGGAAGGAAGACGCGAGTACATGGCTGACAACGACGACAAGCGCGAAGACACCGGCGGCAAGAAGACGCTGTCACTGAAGGGCTCGCCGAACCTGGGCGGCAACCGTCCGGGCGGGCCCGGCATGGCACGCAGTCCGAACCGCAACACGGTGGTCGTCGAGCGCAAGACGCGGTTCGTGCCGCCGCCCGCCGCGGGCAGCCATGCATCGCGGCCGGCCCCGCATGCGCCGCAGCCGCAGGGGGCCACGTCGTCGCCGCGGCCCGCCGTGGCCGCGCCGCCGCGTCAGACGAGCGCTCCCACCACTGCCCCGGCAGCGCCGTCCACTCCGGCCTCCCAGCCCACGCCGTCTCCCGCCAGCGCCGCTTCGGCCCCGGCTTCGGGTAACTCGGCCGGCACTTCGGCGCCTTCAACCCCCGCTTCCCGTACCGTGCCGCCGCGCAACGATGCGCGTCCGCAGGGCACGCGTCCGTCCGTTGGTGCGCCGCGCAGCGATGGCTATCGCTCCGGTCCGGCCGGAGGCCGCCCGGGCTTCGGCCGCGGCCCGAGCCGTGGCGGCGTGCAGCCCGCCTTCCGGCCCAGCCAGGGCCTGAGCTCCACCGAAGCCGAGGCCCGCGCCCGCGCCCTGCGCGAGGCGGCCAGCCGCCAGGCCGAGGAAGAGGCGCGTCGCCGCGCCGACGAGGCCCGCCGCGCCGAGGAAGATGCCCGTCGCCGTGCCCTCCGAGAGGAGGCCGAGCGGGCCGAGAAGGAACGCCAGCGCGCCATTGAGGCCGAGAAGGCCATTGCCGAGGTCGCCCAGGTTGCCGCCCCGTCGCGCGAGGCCCGTGTCTCGCCGGCCCGTCGCGCCGCCGAGAACGCCTCGCCGCGTCGTCCGGGCCCCAATGTCGGCGAACTGCCGCCCACGCCGCCCTCGGAAGCCGATGGCCGCAAGACTCGCAGCGCCCCCTCGGGCCGTCCGCTGGTCAGCGCCAACGAACTCGAGAACGCCCGCCGCGGCGGTGCTGCCCGTACGCCCACGGCGCCCGAGCGTCCGACCCGCCGTGCCGGCGAGCAGGATTTCGGCCGTTCGCGCCTCACGCTCTCCTCGGCGACCACCGAGTCGGATCGCGATCGCGGTCCGTCGCTCGCCGCCATGCGCCGCCGCCGCGATAAGAAGATGGGCCGCAACGTCCAGACGCAGCCCAAGATCAGCCGCGAAGTGACCATTCCTGACGTCATCACCGTGCAGGAACTGGCCAACCGCATGGCCGAGCGTGCCGTCGACGTCATCAAGATCCTGATGCAGCAGGGTCAGATGGTGAAGATCAACGACATCCTCGATGCCGATACGGCCGAGCTCATCGCCACCGAACTCGGCCACACCGTCAAGCGCGTGTCCGAAGCCGACGTGGAAGAGGGCCTGTTCGACATCCCGGCCGACGACAAGGCGGAGGACCTGACCGAACGCGCCCCCGTCGTCACCATCATGGGCCATGTCGACCACGGCAAGACCTCGCTGCTCGACGCCATCCGCGAGACCAACGTGGTGTCTGGCGAAGCTGGTGGCATCACCCAGCATATCGGCGCCTACCAGGTCGAAAAGAACGGCCAGAAGATCACCTTCCTCGATACCCCGGGCCACGAGGCGTTCACCGCCATGCGAGCCCGCGGCGCCCAGGCGACCGATATCGCGGTTCTGGTGGTGGCGGCCGATGACGGCGTGATGCCGCAGACGATCGAATCCATCAAGCACGCCAAGGCGGCCGGGGTTCCGATCATCGTGGCCATCAACAAGATGGACAAGCCGACCGCCAACCCGCAGCGCGTCCGCACCGAGCTGCTGCAGCACGAGGTGTTCGTCGAATCGATGGGCGGCGAGACGCTCGACGTCGAAGTGTCGGCGCATACCCGCCAGGGCCTCGACAAGCTGCTCGAAACCATCCTGCTGCAGGCCGAAGTGCTGGAACTCAAGGTGGCCCGCGACGGGCGCGCCGAGGGCCTGGTCATCGAAGCCAAGCTCGACAAGGGCCGTGGCGCCGTGGCCACCGTGCTCATCCAGCGCGGTACGCTGCGCGTCGGCGACATCCTTGTGGCCGGCACCGAATTCGCCCGCGTTCGTGCCCTCATCAACGACAAGGGCGAGCAGGTGAAGGAAGCCGGCCCGTCCGTGCCGGTGGAAGTGCTCGGCTTCAACGGCGTGCCGTCGGCGGGTGACCGCTTCTCGGTGGTCGAGAACGAAGCCCGCGCTCGCGAGGTGACCGAATACCGTCAGCGCCTCATCCGCGAGAAGACGGCCGGCGGCGGCGCCACCAGCCTCGAGCAGATGATGAACCAGCTCAAGGCGTCGGGCATCGCCAAGTTCCCGCTCGTCATCAAGGGCGACGTGCAGGGTTCGGTCGAAGCGATCAACGCCTCGCTCAACAAGCTCTCCACCGAGGAAGTCTCGGCGCAGATCCTGTATTCGGGCGTGGGTGCCATCACCGAGTCCGACGTGACGCTGGCTTCGGCTTCGAACGCCATCATCATTGGCTTCAACGTCCGCGCCAACAAGCAGGCCAACGACCTCGCGACCCGCGACGGCATCGAAATCCGCTACTACAACATCATCTACGACCTCGTGGATGACGTGAAGCAGGCGATGTCGGGCCTGCTCAAGCCGGAGCGCCGCGAAACCTTCATCGGCTACGCCGAGATCCTCGAGGTGTTCAACATCACCAAGGTCGGCAAGGTTGCCGGCTGCCGCGTGACCGAGGGCATCGTCGAACGTGGTGCGGGCGTGCGCCTGCTGCGCGACAACGTCGTGATCCACGAAGGCAAGCTCAAGACGCTCAAGCGCTTCAAGGACGAGGTGAAGGAAGTGCCGGTCGGCCAGGAATGCGGCATGGCCTTCGAGAACTACGAAGACATCCGTCAGGGCGACGTCATCGAGTGCTTCCGCGTCGAGCAGGTCACCCGCACGCTGTAAGGGCGCAACAGACCAGAAACAGCAAAGGAGGGGTTCCGCCGGAACCCCTCCTTTTTCTTGGCCTCGAACCTGCGTTTCACGTGAATCCGCCGGCTGCCAGGCACGTGCCTGGGCCGGCTCAGACCGCTGTCAGCTTCACATCGTGCCTGTTGCGGATGAGGTCGGAGTAGGGGCAGATGTCGTGCGCCGCCGCCATCAGCTTTTCGGTCTCTTCCTTGCTGAGGCCGGGGGCGTGGCCTTCCAGTTCGGCGACGATGGTGAAGCCGACATTATCCTCGCGGTCGGCGAAGCTCACCGCGGCGCTCACCGTGGTCTCAGGGTCGAGCTTGATGTTCATCTTGCGGGCCGCCGCCGCCATCGCGCCGAGGAAGCATGCGGAATAGCCCACCGCAAAGAGCTGCTCGGGATTGGTACCCGGGCCATCGTCGCCACCCATCGCCTTGGGCACGGAAAGGCGCACCGACACCTTTCCGTCGTCGGTGGCCGACGTGCCGCCGCCGCGCCCGCCATGCCGAGCCGTGCCATGCGCCGTGTACAGAACCTTCATGATGAACTCCTCGTCCAATGGATCGGCCAGGGCGGCCGCTTCAAGCAAACCCGACAACCCTAGGCGAAGAACAACACCTTGGGAACGCGCCAGAAGCCCAGCGCCAGCAATCCCAGGGCTGCGAAGTGCCCGCTGGCGATCAGCCCGGTGGCGGCGACGAAATCCGCCTTGCGCGTCTCGTGCCGGAACAGGCCCTGCCCCACGAGACCGCCCGCAATGCCGCCGATCAGGTCGATACCGTGCAGTGTCGACTCGGGCACGCGCCACTCTCCCCGCCGCGCTGCCCGCTTGTCCAAGCCGTAAATGCCAAAGCCGACCACGCCCAGCACCAGGTAGGCGACGGGCACCCACACGGGCGCCAGCTGCAGCTGAGCCGCCACCACCGCCGCGAAAAGAATCAGGGCTCCCGCGGCCCAGCGCAGGACGATCCCCACCATCCGCCTATCCTGCGTCACGAACGGGCATGTCGGCAGGACGTTCGTCGGCCCGGGTCACGGGCATGGGCGGCCAGACCTGGTTGCGGCCCGAGCGCTTGGCGGCATAGAGCGCCGCATCGGCAGCCGCCAGCAGCTCGTCGCTGCCGATCTCGCCGCCTGTCCGGGCCGACGCCACGCCGAAACTGGCGGTGACGATAGCGCCCTCGGCGCGCGGATGCGGGATCGCCGCTGCCTCGATGCGACGGCGCAGTCGCTCGGCCAGCACCACCGCCTCGCTCAACGAGGTACGGCGCAGCAGGAGCAGGAACTCCTCGCCCCCGAAACGGAAGGCCCGGTCGGTGCCAGCACGCAGGCCAGCGCGCAATTCGCGCGCCACACGGCGCAACGCCTCGTCGCCTGCTATATGGCCCAGCGTGTCGTTGTAGGTCTTGAAGTGGTCGATATCGAGCAGCACCACCGCTATGTCCTCGCCGGCATTGGCGTCCCGCGAGATGGCGCCGAAGGCGAGATCGAGGGCACGGCGGTTTTCGAGCCCGGTCATGGGGTCGTGTCGCGACATGTCGTCGAGCGAGCAGTTGAGAAGCCGCTCCTTTAGCCGCAGCAGGTAGGCGCGACGCGCCTCGCGCTCGAGCGTCCAGCACGCCACCAGCATCAGCGCTCCCGAGCCGACCAGCGTACCGATATCGCTCACCAGCCGCGCCGGATCGTAATGGGGCAGCATGCCGAGCGCCGCCGCATTGGCCGCCACCATGATGAGGCCCCCCACCACCGCATAGGGGAAGCGCGCGCGCTGCACCACGATGACGAACAGCATCATCACCGCGGTCGAGGTGGCGAGCTGGTCGCGCAGCGGCTCGGCGCTCGCCAGCATCAGGCCCAGGGTGATGATGGTGGCGAGCACGCCGAGACCGACCACCATCGACTCGCGCAGGACCGGGCGTGGATTGAACCACAGCGCCACCATGGCGATCAGCGAAACCGGTAGGGCGATGCCCAGATGCAGCGTCAGCGCCAGCGGCGCCACGTCCGATATCAGCATCAGGTCGGTGAAGCTGTGGATCAGGTAGAAGATCAGCGCCGCGCCTTCCTGCAGGAAAAGCATGCGGCTGCGGGCAGCCGAGGTCTCGGCTTCGAACTGGCGCTCGAGTTCGGGCGCAAAGCGCAGCTTCATGCCGCGCTTCGCCAACTCCCGTTCGACAAGCATTTCATCGGTGGGCGCCTGGTACTGCAAGCGTCACGCCTCCGTCATTCCCGATCCCACCATGCGCCGCGGGGGATTAACGAAAGCTCGGTAGAGCTGGTTAACTTCGGGTTCCGGGTTTGCACGTATGTGCAGGAGCGGGCACAAGGGCCGCGAGGGGAGGGAAGACATGAAGCTGCTCCACACGACGCTCGGGCCGAGGCGCGCCGAGGAACTAGGCATGATCCTGCCGCACGAGCATATCTTCGTCGATCTGCGCACCCCCGATCAGCCCGGCTATGGTGAAGCGGACGCGGCCGATGTGGTGCGGCTCATGGCGCCCGAGGTCGAGGCGGCGAAAGCGCGCGGGGTTACGGCCATCGTCGAGTGCTCGACCGGCGGCGTCGGCCGGCGAGCCGATCTCGACCTGGCGGTGAGTCTTGCCACCGGCATGCCCATCCTGGTGCCCACCGGCAACTATCGTGAGCCGTGGATTCCGGCCTGGGTCGCCGAGGCCACCGAGGCCGAGCTCGAAGCCTTCATGCTGCGCGAGATGACCGAGGGGATGGACGGCACGACGGTGCTCGCCGCCTGGATCAAGATCTCGGCGGGTGACGACGGCATCACCGCGCTCGAGGAGCGGATATTGCGGGCCGCGGCCCGGGCAGCACAGGGCACCGGCGCGATCATCGGCAGCCACACCATTCGGGGCCGGGTAGTGCTGGAGCAGCTCGACATCATCGAGGCCGAGGGCTATCGCGCCGACCGTTTCATCTCCATCCATACCCAGGCCGAGCCGGATTTCGGCCTCAACCTCGCCGTCGCCGCGCGTGGCGCCTGGATCGAGTACGACAATATCGGCAACACGCCCGACGACCCCATGGCGGACATGATCGTCAGGGTCCTGGAAGCGGGCTACGGCACGCAGCTGCTCCTGAGCCACGATCGCGGCTGGTACGACCCCGCCAAGCCGGGCGGTGGCACCCCGATGCCCTTCACCCATCTCTCCGACGTCATGCTGCCCATGCTGCGGCAGCGCGGCGTCGGCGACGAAACCATCCGCCAGCTCACCGTCACCAACCCCTTCGCGGCCTATGCCCGCTGAGCCCAGCCATCCGGGGGGACTTGAACCGGCCGGAAGAGAAGGGTTCACTTGCCCCACCATCGAGGTCAGTTCCGCTGCCCTTGTAGCGGCAGCAGGGCAGCGCTAGAAAACAGTTAGGGTTCTAACCAAGTAGAGCGTTCGCCATGAGTGCCGGTCCGAAATCCTACTTCACCAACATTCTTCATCACGCCGGAATCGAACTGGGCGGCAGCCGTCCCTGGGACGTGACGGTGACCGACGACCGCATCTGGGGCCGGGTCATGAGCCACGGCACGCTGGGCTTCGGCGAGGCCTACATGGACGGCTGGTTCGAGACGCCGGCCCTCGACCAGTTCGTCTACAAGCTGCTCGAATACGACATCTACTCCCACCTCAAGCCCGATCTCGGGCTCGCCGTCAGCTACCTGCGCGGGCGCCTGCTCAACCTGCAGCGGCTGCGCGTCACCGAGGTGGGCGAGAAGCACTACGACATCGGCAACGACCTCTATGAGGCGATGCTCGACAAGCGACTGATCTACTCGTGCGGCTACTGGAAGGACGCCACCGACCTCGACAGCGCCCAGGAAGCCAAGCTCGACCTCATCTGTCGCAAGGTCGGGCTCGAGCCCGGTATGCGCATCCTCGATATCGGCTCGGGCTGGGGCGGCTTCCTGCGCTTTGCCGCCGAGCGCTACGGGGTGGAGGGCGTCGGCATCACCATCTCGAAAGAACAGGCCGCCTATGCCGAGGCCCACCGGGGCAAGCTGCCGGTCGAGACGCGGCTGATGGACTACATGGCGCTCGAGGGGCAGTTCGACCGCGTGATCTCCATCGGCATGTTCGAGCATGTCGGCCCCAAGAACTACGCGGCCTATTTCAGGAAGGTGCGCTCGCTCCTCAAGGACGACGGCCTCTTTCTCCTCCACACCATCGGCAACAACCACTCGGCCATCCATGGCGATCCGTGGACCGAGAAATACATCTTCCCCAACGGCATCCTGCCCTCGATCGCGCAGATCGGCCACGCCATCGAGAACGTCTTCGTCATGGAAGACTGGCACAATTTCGGCGCCGACTACGACCGCACCCTGATGGCCTGGTGGGCCAATTTCGACGCCGCCTGGCCAAGGCTGCGCGACAGGTATGGCGACCGCTTCTACCGCATGTGGCGCTTCTACCTGCAGGTCTTCGCCGCCATGTTCCGCGCCCGCAACATCAACCTGTGGCAGGTGGTGCTGAGCCCCCGCGGGGTTCGTGGGGGCTACAGCCGGATTTCCTAGGGCGCGACTACCAGGGCGCCGCGCTTGCGGCCGGTATCGAGGTAGCGGTGCGCTTCGGCGATATCGTCGAGGCGATAGCGCCGGTCGATGACGGGGCGGAGCTTGCCGGTTTCGGCGAGCTTCACCAGTTCGCCGAGTACCTGTGCCGTCGACGGCACCTGCCCGGCATCGACGCGGATGCCGGCCCGTTTTCCGTTGCGCCTGGCCGCCAGCATGGCGGGAAGGTCGGCAACGACCAGCATCAGCGTGCCGCCTGGCTTCACCACGCGGGCAGAGCGCTCGAACGGCGCGTTGCCGACGCAGTCCATCACCGCGTCATACTGCCTGCCCGCAGTGGCAAAATCCTCCCGGGCGTAGTCGATGACATGGGTGGCGCCCAGTTCGCGCACGAGATCGGCATTCCCGGCGGTGCACACGGCGGTGACGGTGGCGCCAAGCGCCACGGCAATCTGGATCGCCGACGTGCCCACAGCACCCGAGGCACCATTGATCAGCACATCGTCGCCGGCCTTGATGCCGGCGCGGCTCAGGAAGGCGTGGGCGGTGTGGCCTCCGAAGATCAGCGCGACCGCGTCCTCGAAATCCATGTTGGAGGGGGCCCGGGTGATAGCCGCATCCTCGCGCATCACCTTGAACTCGGCGTGGCCGCCGAACTGCGCCCCGGTGAGCGCAATCACCGCGTCGCCGGGGCTGAAGCGCGTCACGCCCTCGCCCACTGCCTCCACCGCTCCGGCAATATCCATGCCCAGCACCTTGTTGCGTGGGCCAAACACCCCGAGCGCCAGCGAACTGAGAATCTTCATCCCTCTGGGCAGGTCGCGGCTGCGCAACCGGTAGTCGCCCATGCTGACGGTCGTGGCGCGCACCCGCACCAGCACCTCACCGGCCTTCGGCACCGGCTTGGGCACCTCCTCGACCTGCACCACGTCGGGACCGCCGTAACGGCGATAGACCGCTGCCCTCAATCTGTCCTCCCCAGTTCCCTGAAGCCGGATAGATCGATATCGGGGGCTCTGCTTACAAGCTCACGCGGCGGCGAAATTAATGCGGTAGCTCAGCGCCTCGGCAATGTGCGGGCGCGCCACCTTCTCCACCCCGGCGAGGTCGGCGAGGGTGCGCGCCACCTTCAGCACGCGGTGATAGGCGCGGGCTGAGAGGTTGAAGCGTTCGGCAGCCTGCAGCAGCAGCGCCTGGCTCTCCTTGTCGGGGTTCACCACCTTCTCGATCAGGGTCGAACTCGCCGCCGCATTGGTGAAGATGCCGGGCTCGCCTGCTTCGAGATAGCGCAAACGCTGCCGCTCACGCGCCTTGGCGACCCGCGCCGCCACCGTGGCCGAGGACTCCGCCTCGACCGGCGCAATCATCTCCGCCGCCGTCACCGCCGGCACGTCGACGCGCAGGTCGATGCGATCGAGGAAGGGGCCGGAGATCCGCGCCTGATAGTCGGCGGCGCAGCGGTCGCCGCGCTTGCAGGTATGGCCGGGCGTCCCGGCCATACCGCATTTGCACGGGTTCATCGCCGCAATCAGTTGGAAGCGCGCCGGAAAGCTCACATGCGAATTCGCCCGCGCGATCACCGTTTCGCCCGTCTCGAGCGGCTGGCGCAGGCTGTCGAGTACGGCAGGCGCAAACTCGGGCAGCTCGTCGAGAAACAGCACGCCGTTATGCGCAAGGCTTGCCTCGCCCGGTCGCACCTTGAGGCCGCCGCCCACCAGCGCCGCCATCGACGCCGAATGATGTGGCGCGCGGAACGGCCGCCGGTCGGACAGCGCTCCACCGGCAAGCTCGCCGGCGATTGACTGGATCATCGACACATCGAGCAGTTCGCGCGGGTTGAGCGGCGGCAGGATCGAGGGCAGCCGCGCCGCCAACATCGATTTCCCCGCCCCCGGTGGACCTACCATAAGCAGGTTGTGCCCGCCCGCCGCCGCCACCTCCAGCGCGCGCCGCGCGACTTCCTGCCCGCGCACGTCCTTGAGGTCGGGGAGGCGGGCCGGATCGGCCAGCTTCTTGGTCTGTGGCCGCGCCGCCAGCTGGTAGCCGCCGAGGTGGTTGACCAGCGCCAGAAGGGAATCGGCGGCAATGATGTCGAGCTCTTCACCGGCCCACGCCGCCTCGGGCCCCGACTCCGCCGGGCAGATGATGCCCAAGTCGCGGGCCTGCGCCGCGATCGCCGCCGGCAGCACGCCCGATGTCGCCGTCAGCCGCCCGTCGAGCCCGAGTTCGCCCAGCGCGAGGTGCCGGCTCAGCGTGTCAGCCGGTATTGCCCCCAGCCCCGCCATCAGCCCGAGCGCGATGGGCAGGTCGTAGTGGCTCCCCTCCTTGGGCAGGTCGGCGGGAGCGAGGTTCACCGTGATGCGCTTGGGCGGCAGGCTCATGCCCGAGGCGTAGAGTGCCGCCCGCACCCGCTCGCCCGCCTCCTTGATGGCCTTGTCCGGCAGTCCGACAATGTTGAGCAGCGGCTTGCCCGGCGCAATCTGCACCTGCACGTCCACCGGCACCGCTTCGATACCCTGAAACGCTACGGTCGCGACCCGCGTGACCATCCGCTGCTCCCCAAACCCAGAGGCAGCGTATCAGGAGATTTACGGAGCGATCAAGAACGTTCCAAGAACATAACCGGTTCGTCCGGCCAACCGGGCATCGCAATTAACCATGCTGGAATATCAATGGGTTAGCGCAAGGTTTCATTAAGCGCACCATGTTGATTCAAAGGCTGTCATTCCTCTCGAAAGCCGTCGTCCAGCATGAGTTTTGCCGCCGCGCCACGCTCCGTCATTCCTGCCGCGACCTCGCTGCTCCGGGCGCTTGCCCTGTTCTTCGTGGTGCTGGCGCTGGCGGCCTGCGGGCGCTCGCCGACCTACCATGTCGGCATTCCGGGAGATAACGATCCGCATGACGGGGTGCGACGCGCCTGGGGCCTGCCCATCCAGGGGCTGGACGTGGCGCGCTATCAAGGGCGGATCGATTTCGACAAGGTGCGGGCCGGCGGCATCCGCTTCGTCTACATCAAGTCCACCGAGGGCAAGGACTATATCGATCCCAACTTCTACACGAACTGGGAGGGCGCGCGCGCGGCGGGCGTGGCGCGTGGCGCCTACCACTTCATGACCTGGTGCAGCCTCGCCTCCGAGCAGGCTGCCTGGTTCGCCCAGAAAGTGCCGGCCGACTACGACTCGCTGCCGCCCGTGCTCGATCTCGAGTGGAACAACCACTCGAAGTGCAAGAACAAGCATAACCGCGCTGATATCCTCGAAAAGGTCCGCGTCATGCTGGCGGCGATGGAGACCCATACCGGCAAGGTGCCGGTCATCTACACCGACATGAACTTCTACCGCGACATCCTGCAGGGCGAGCATTTCGACAACTCGTTCTGGCTGCGCTCGACCGCTGCCGAGCCGCATGAAAAGTACGCTGGCCGGAGGGACTGGCTGATTTGGCAGTGGACGCAGACCGGCACCATGAGCGGCATCCACACCGAAGTCGACCGCAACGCCTTTTACGGCACGCAGGACGAGTGGGTGCAGTTCCTGCTCACCGGCTGCGATCCCCGCAAGCTCCACATCCTCGGCCCGCAGGGTCGCTGCACTGCCAAGTAAGGCGGCACTAGACGGTGACTTGAGTCCACCTTCGATTTGCCAGCATTCCGCCTTGGTTCTAGCCTTCCATTGCGCCTCCGCCGGATTGGCGCCGGCAGCAACCAGGAAGGGGATGGCCATGGCCAAGGGACAGCTGCGCTCGAACAAGGAACCCAAGAAGCCCAAGAAGGAGAAGCCGAAAGTGCTGGCGACCGCCGGGCTCAACACCACCATCGCCGCACCCGCGAAAAAGAAGTAGCGGCTGTCGGCTTGGCAGACTCTTCGCATAGGGGCCGTGGCGCAAGCCGCGGCCCTTTGGCATTCCATCAGCCGCCGGGGATCACGCCGCTGGCCTTGATGCCGTCGAGCAGGAACTGAACAGCCAGCGCGGCAAGCAGGATACCGACCACGCGCGACACCACAGCGAGCCCGGTGATGCCCAAGAGGCGCTGGATCGGGATGGCCAGCAGCAACGTCACCCACGCCGCCAGCATGATCAGCAGCAGCGCCACGAAGACCAGCAGGTAATCTACGCTGGTGCCGGCGCCGGTCGACAGCAGCACGATGGCGCTGATCGCCCCGGGGCCCGAGAGCAGTGGCATGGCGAGCGGGAACACCGCGATGTCGTTGCGTTGGCGTGCCTCCACTTCCTCTTCCGTGGTGGTGGAGCTCGCGCCCGAATGGCGGGCGAACACCATGTCGATGGCAATGAGCAGCAGCAGGATGCCGCCAGCGATGCGCAGGGCCGGGATGGTGATGCCGAACAGGTCGAGCACCGCGTTGCCGATGAGGCCGAAGATCAGCAGGATACTGGTGGCAATCAGCACGCCGCGCGTCGCGATGGCGAAGCGCTCGGCGGGCGTGTTGTCCTTGGTCAGGGCGGCGAAGATGAAGGCAATGTCGGCGACGCCCACGGTCGCGAACAACGTTGCCAGTGCCACCAGGAATGAGTTGAGCATGGGGACCCCCGCCCCTCTCTTATCCATACGCGGCAGGAGAGGAAACCCCGTTGGCGCGCCTGTGGGCGAGGGGGAACGTGTTGGAATCGCTAACCGGATTCAGCCGATTGCAGGCGTTCGACTTCGCCATGCTAACCAATCGCGCAATCGTTTCGTGCAGTTGCCGGGCTATTCAGCTTTCATTCAGGCACGAAAAGCTAGTTCAGCCGCCAACCAATACAATAATTTCTGCAGGGCTCGTCACATCATGCTGAAGATCATCGTCGCGACTGCCGCGATCCTTCTTCCCACCGCCGCCATGGCGGAGGACTGGGGCAAGTTCTACGCCGAAGTCTATGGTGGCGCCACGCTCGGCAACGACACCGAGTATGACGGCCTCGACTATGCCATGGATCCGACCTGGGCCGCCGGCGCTGCCTTTGGCGTCGATATGGGCAACGGCTTCTCGCTCGGCATCGACATCATGAAGACCGGCGATGCCCAGTACCAGGGCGAGGACGCCACGCTCAGCACCTTCTCGGTCATGGCCGAGGGCGAGTACGCGCTGGCGCTCAACGACACCATGTCGGTCTACGGCTCGCTGGGCCTCGGCGCCATCAACGTCGCCATCGATGGTGACAGCTCGGATAATGCCTGGGGCGCCGGGTATCAGGCCGCCGTCGGTGTGCGCGCTAACGTCACGGAAAACATGGCACTGTTCGGCGAGTTCAAGCACCAGAGCACTTTCGACGACGTCGAACTCTTCGGGGTCGATGTCAGCGCCCCCACCAACACCGCCCTGGTCGGCGTTCGCCTGAGCTTCTGACGGCCTCCTACTTCCGCCGCTTCTCGATCGCGTCCCAGATCAGCACCGCGATGTCGGGGCCGCCGAAGCGCTTGATCTCGCGGATGCCGGTGGGCGAGGTGACGTTGATCTCGGTGAGGTAGTCGCCGATCACGTCGATGCCGACGAAGATCATGTCGCGTTCCTTGAGCGCCGGAGCGATGGTGGCGCAGATCTCGCGGTCGCGCTCCGTCAGCTCCACCAGTTCGGGGCGGCCGCCGACATGCATGTTGGAACGCGCCTCGCCTTCGGCCGGCACGCGGTTGATCGCCCCCACCGGCTCGCCGTCGACGATGATGATGCGCTTGTCGCCCTTGCGCACCTCGGGCAGGTATTTCTGCACCATGAAGGGTTCGCGAAAACTCTGCTCGAACAGTTCGATCAGCGAGGCGAGGTTCTGGTCGCCCTCCTGGAGGAAGAAGACCCCTGCTCCGCCATTGCCGTAGAGCGGCTTGACGATGATGTTGCCATGCTCCTTGCGGAAGGCGTGGATCTCGGCCCGGTCGCGGGTCACCAGCGTCGGCGGCATCAGCTGCGGGAACTCGGTGACGAGGATTTTCTCGGGCGCGTTGCGCACCGCCGCCGGCGGGTTCACCACGAAGGTCTTCGGGTGCAGCCGCTCTAGAATATGGCTGATAGTGATGTAGTTCATGTCGAACGGCGGGTCCTGCCGCATCAGCACCACATCGTAGGTCGCAAGGTCCGTGCGGGCGAAGGCGCCGAGCGCGAAATGCTCGCCCTTGGGCTTGTCGTACACTGTGATCGGAGCCACGTCGGCGCTCACCACATTGTCGCGCAGCGACAGGGTGCTGGGCACGTAATAGCCCAGCTCGTGTCCGCGCGCCTGGGCCTCCAGCATCATGGCAAAGGTCGAATCCCCCGCCGGATTGATCGAGGCGATGGGGTCCATCTGCACGGCAATTCTGAGCATGTCGCAGCTGTCCTAATGCGGGGCGTCAAAGGCGTTCACCACATGGCGCGGCCAGGTGAAGGGTGCAAGAAAAATCACGTCGTAGCGCATGTCGGAGCGGGCATGGCGCGGATGCCGGGCGAGGAAATAGTCGGCGGCGTCGGCGATGCGGCGGTCGTTGACGGCGATCCAGGCATCATCCAGCGAACCGGACTTGCGCGCCTTCACCTCGACGAAGACGAGGGTCCCGAAGCGTTGCGCCACGAGGTCGATCTCGCCCGCCGGCGTGCGGTAGCGGCTGGCAAGGATACGATAGCCCTTGAGGCGCAGGAACCACGCCGCCAGCGTCTCGCCGCGCCGTCCGAACAGCTCGGCCGCGAGGCGACTTTGCTTACTGCGCGGCCTTGCGGGCAAGCGCCGCATCGTAGACCTCCTTGCGCTTGAGGCCAAAGCGCGCCGTGATCTCGTCCACCGCGGTCCGCAGCGGCTGGCCCGCCAGCGCCTCATCGAGCGCCGCCTGCCAGTCGCCGGCCTCCGCCACCGCTTCGGTCGCGCCTCCCACCAGGACCACCGCCTCGCCCTTGGTGTCGCCTTCGGCATAGTGTGCCGCGAGTTCGGCAAGCGTGCCACGCTCAATCCGCTCGAACCGCTTGGTCAGCTCCAGCGCCACCGCCGCCGGCCGCTCTCCTCCGAAGGCGTCAGCCATGGCCGCCAGCGAATCCCCCAGCCGCCGCGGCGACTCGTAGAACACCAGCGTGTCCGTGCGCGCCTTGAGAGCACTCAGCGCATTGGCTCGCTGCCCGGCCTTGCTGGGCAAAAAGCCGACAAAGCCGAAAGCGTCAGTCGGCAGACCCGCCGAGGCCAGCGCTGCGAGCAGCGCCGAGGCGCCAGGCACGGCAAAGACCGGCAGTCCGGCCTCGCGCACCGCCCGCACCAGCGGAAAGCCCGGGTCGGAGAGAAGGGGCGTCCCAGCATCCGAGATTTGCGCCACCGCCTTGCCCCCGGCGATGGCTGCGACGATCTCGTCGGCCCGCTGCCGCTCATTGTGCTCGTGCAGCGAGCGCTTGTCGGCGCGGATGCCGTAATGGTCGAGCAGCGTCGCCGAATGGCGCGTGTCCTCGCATAGCACCAGGTCCGCCGCGGCCAGCGTTTCGAGCGCCCTGATGGTGATGTCCTTGAGGTTGCCGATGGGCGTCGCCACCACGTACAGGCCCGCCGCAAGCGGTGGCGCCTCGTACTGCGCGGTGCCCAGCAACCAGGTTTTCGGGCGTTCGGTCACGCGGAAATCCTAACAGGAGATTGACGCCGGTCTTTATGCACGGGGGTCGATTCGGGTATAGGTCGCAGCGGGCGGGGTCCGACATGCGGACCAATTAGCGGGACAAGACGAAGGCTAGGCAAGTGGGAATCAACAAGGCGCGTAGGGCGCTCGGGTTTATCAGGATGGCGGGGCTCGGCCTTGCCACCGGGTTGGTTCTGTCGGCTTGCTCTCCTGGCGGTTTCGATTTCGGCCCCTCCGCTCGCGGTGGCGGCGGGGGTCCGGACCTGGGCCCACAGACTGTGATGACCGGCAAGACGCTCGGCAGCGGTCCGGTCAAGGTAGCGCTGCTGCTCCCCCTTTCGGGCGATGCCAACCTCGCGGCCGTCGGCACATCTATGGCCAACTCGGCCGAGCTCGCCATGGCCTTCGTGCAGTCGAACCCCAACCTCGGTGACAACATCACCGTCGCCATCAAGGATACCGGCCCCACCGCGGCTGGCGCGGCCGCCGCCGCGACGCAGGCGGTCAATGAGGGCGCGAGCCTCATTCTCGGGCCGCTGCGCGCCGACCAGGTGACGGCCGCCGGGCAGGTGGCGAAGTCCGCCGGCATTTCGGTCATCGGCTTTTCCAACAATTCAGGCGTCGCCAGTCCGGGCGTGTACCTGCTCAACGTGCTGCCCGAGAGCGAAGTGAAGCGCTCGATGTCCTATGCCAGGAAGCTCGGCAAGCGCGCCATCGCCGGCATCTTCCCGACCACCGATTTCGGCCGCATTCAGGAAGGGGCGTTCCGTCAGGCCATGTCGGAACTGGGCATGAACGCCGTCGCCATCTACAACTTCAAGTCCGAGGCCGAGGCGCGGGCGGTCATCACCGAGGTGATCCCGCTACTGCAGGCGGGCCGCATCGATACGCTCTTCATCCCCGACCGCGCGACTGCGCCTTCCCTCGCCAACCTGCTGCAGGAAGGCGGCATCACGCCGGGCAGCGTGCAGCTCGTCGGCTCGGGTGACTGGAACAACGATCCGGCCATCTACAACACGACCTCGCTCGCCGGCGCCATCTTCCCGGCGCCCGATGCGGCTGGCCTCAACGCACTCACCACCGAATACCAGGCGAAATTCGGTACTGCGCCGCATGCCTTCGGCACGCTCGCCTACACCGCCACCATCCTCGCCAATGCCCGCACGCTGGCCAACAGCACGCCGCGCTACGACCGCAGCCTGCTCACCGCCCCGGCCGGCTTCAACGGCCGCGACGGCGTGTTCCGCTTCCTGCCCGATGGCCGCAGCGAGTTCGCCCTGTCGATCCGTCAGGTAACCATCGGCGGCTCATCGGTGGCCGAGGAAGCCCCAAAGAAGCTTTGAGACTGCGTCAGCGGCAGCTGACGCCGTGCGCGCCGGTGACGCACATCAGGTCGTCGGTCACCATCAGCTGGCCGCCATCGAACCGCGTGATGGTAACGAAGGAGCCTGCCTCGACCGGCTTGTGCGCCACCCAGTGGCCATCCGACAGGTAGGCGAGAGCCGCTTCGCCGCGCACCCGCTTCCTGATCACCCCGGGATACTCGACATTGGGGCTGCCGAGCGAGTCAGAGGAATAGGTGCCGCTCGGCGTCTGCACGATGTGCACCAGTTCGGTCCGGCCGAAGCCGATCTTGGTGACGGTGCTCTCGCGCAGCACCTCGGTCGAAACCGAGGGCGTCACCTCATAGGTGTATTTGATCAGCCCATCGAAGTTGAAGGGCGGCGGAAATATCTCGCTCGCCGAAGAGAGCAGGGTGCGCGCCGGCTCCTCGCTGGCGATTGCCGGGGGCAGCAGGCTGGGGAGGGCGAAGAGCAGCGCCACGCCGCCGAAGCCGATTCCCATCGCAGCGGCAGTGCGAAAGTCATGCATCCCAGCCTCCCAATCTGACACGCGGCCTTAACCATTCATCAACCATGCGGTCGAGAAGCGTGTCAAAATGAGACAGCCGTTATGGTTAACTTGACGGTTTCTTAAGCAGCCCAGCGCCTTGGCGCCTAGTCGGCGACGAGGGCCGAGAGGTTTTCCACTGCGGCGACGAAGCGGTCATGCGCCTCGCGCGTCGGCCACGGCCGGATCAGGCGCTCGAAAGGCTCGAACTCGAACACCGGGAAGCTCGGCTCGCCGAAAAAGCGCGTCGCCTCATCGACCTCGAAACCGGCCAGATGCACCGCCTCGAGATAGGCGGCCTCCCTGTCGGCCCGCTTGATCGCCCTGGCGATGGCGGGCGGCGCCGTTGCCGGCAGGGCGAAATGGAGGTGCACCGCGCCGAGCAGCCGGTTCTCCACCTCCTTGTAGTTGCCGCCCATCGCCGCCTTGAAGGGCGAGATGATGTCGCCCATCACATATTCGGGCGCATCGTGCAGCACGGCATGGAGCAGCGCCTTCGGCCCCGCCTCGGGGTTCAGCGCGCGGAACAGTTCGAGCACCAGCACCGAATGCTGGGCGACCGAGAAGGGATAATCGCCCTGCGTCTGTCCGTTCCAGCGGGCCACGCGCGCCAGCCCGTGGGCAATATCGCTCAGTTCGACATCAAGCGGCGACGGATCGAGCAGATCGAGCCGACGGCCCGAAAGCATACGCTGCCACGCCCGTGCCGGTGCCCGCGCCATGATTGTCCCCCAGTCGGTGAAGGCGTGAAGGTAGTTGGCGCGGGGGTGATTCGACAAACCGGGCATTCGTGGACGCGTACCCGGCGCCCCATGGGGTACGCCCGTCCTCGCCCCCGCTTCGCAGGGGAGGATCAAGGTCGGGGCACCGAGGTCGCCGGGGTCTTCCCCGTGGGCAGGGGGGAAGGGGATGGTGAAGGAGCGGCCGCACCAAGCCGACCTAATCGGCCTCTTCAGCCCCGCCGAACGCGTAGTTGGCCCAGCTCGGAAGTTCCACCGTCACCGGCTTGCCCTCGACCGTCACCGCCGACACGTCGGTAATCCGGTCGAGCCGCAGCACGGCCACGGCGCGACCGTCCACTACCTGACCGAGCGTGCCGGCGACGCGGCCGCCTGCCATTACCTCGGCTCCAGCCTCCGCTTCGACACCCGACACGATCACCGGCCGCCGCCGCGCGGTGCCGCGGTGCTTCATGCGGCTCACCACCTCCTGGCCGACATAGCATCCCTTCACGAAGTCGATGCCGTCGAGCAGGTCCATCCCGATATCGTGCGGAAAAGTGGTGTCGACGCCGAAATCCGGCCCCTGCTCCGGCACGCCGGCCGAAATACGCCGGGCCGCGTAGCGGTCGTCGGGCGGCAGCCAGGCTTCCGCCTCGGCCTTCGTCGCGATCACGCGCTCGCCAAAGCCGCGCGGGTCGGCGTGCACAACCCCCTTCTGCCAGCCGTCAAAACTCCAGCCCACGGCGTGGGTAGCGCGCAAATCCTCGATCTCCACCGCGGCGCGCAGCCTGTACATGCGCATCTTGCGCAGGAAGCCGTCTGCAGCACCCGCATCGACATCGAGCCAGAAGGCGCCATCGGCCCAGCCCGACAGGCCCTCGGCCTGGATCTTGCCCTGCGGCGAAAGCAGCGCCCACCAGACGCCCGGGCCCGACTCGGCCAGCAAGCGGCCCGTCACCACGTCGAAGAGCAGTTTTTGCGCATCGGCGCCCGAGAAACGGAACGCGGCACGGGACGGACGAAGGATTGTGGGCATCTGAGGCATCCGCTACACCGCCCTCGAACAGACGGGAGACCACACATGGCGCAGTATGACGCGATCTTCAAGAACGGCACCGTGGTCAACCAGGATGGCTCCACCCAGGCCGACATCGGCGTGCGCGGCGGCCGCATCGTGGCGCTGGGCGACCTTTCGGCCGCCAGCGCCGACCGCATCGAGGACTGCACCGGGCTCCACATCCTGCCCGGCGTCATCGACACCCAGGTGCATTTCCGCGAGCCCGGCCTCACCCACAAGGAAGATCTCGAATCAGGTTCCCTGTCGGCCGTGATGGGCGGCGTCACCGGCGTCTTCGAGATGCCGAACACCAACCCGCTGACCACCACGCGCGAAACCTTCGAGGCCAAGATCGTGGCCGGCACCAACCGGATGCATTGCGATTTCGCCTTCTATATCGGCGGCACGCACGAGAACGTGGCGCAGCTGGCCGAACTCGAAAAACTGCCGGGCTGCGCCGGCGTGAAGGTGTTCATGGGGAGCTCCACCGGCTCCCTGCTCGTTGCCGACGATGACGGCGTCGAAGCCATACTGCGCGCCATTTCACGCCGCGCGGCCTTCCATTCCGAAGACGAGTACATGCTCGAAGAGCGCAAGCACCTGCGCGTTCCGGGCGATCCGTCGAGCCACCCGGTCTGGCGCTCGCCCGAAGTGGCGATGAGCTGCACCACGCGCCTCGTGAACCTTGCCCGCAAGACCGGCAAGCGTATCCATGTGCTGCATGTCTCCACCGCCGAGGAAATGGTCTATCTCGCCGGCCACAAGGACGTGGCGAGCGTCGAGGTGACGCCGCACCACCTCACCCTCGACGAGACCGCCTATACTCGCCTCGGCACCTATGCGCAGATGAACCCGCCGGTGCGCGACAACGCCCATCGCGAAGGCATCTGGGCCGGCGTTCACAACGGCGTCGCCGACGTGCTCGGTTCCGACCACGCCCCTCACACGCGCGAGGAGAAGGACCACCCCTACCCCGAGAGCCATTCCGGCATGACGGGCGTGCAGACGCTGGTGCCGATCATGCTCGACCATGTGAATGCAGGCCGCATGAGCCTCGCCCGCTTCGTCGACATGACCAGCCACGGCCCCAACCGCCTGTTCGGCATCGCCAACAAGGGCCGCATCGCGGTGGGCTACGATGCCGACCTCACCATAGTGGACCTCAAGCGCCGCGAAACCATCACCAACGAATGGGTGAAGAGCCGCGCTGGCTGGACGCCCTATGACGGCGTTACCGTCACCGGCTGGCCGGTGGGCACCATCGTGCGCGGGCATACGGTGATGTGGCAGGGCGAACTCGTCACCCCGTCGCAGGGCCAGCCGATGCGCTTCCTCGAAGCGCTCTGAGTCCCCCACAGGTGTCATCCCCGCGAAAGCGGGGCCCACCCCGCCACCTGCACAGGTTTCAGCATGGGTTCCTGCTTTCGCAGGAATGACCCGTTGGGGACTCGAGCCCGGTGGCCCGCAGAGGCTGCCTTACTGCAGCGACCGCATCAGGTTGTATTCGCCGTGCCGGATGCGCTCGGGCAGGCTGGCGATCAATTCGGCCGTCAGGTTCTCGCCGTGGTGCTCCACCAACGAGGTGATGGCGGCGAACAGCGAGGCATGGGCCAGCGCCAGCGAGCCGATGCCGTCATCCTCGGCCTCGTTCCAAGCCTCGGCGACATATTCGAGGGCAACCTGGCGCTCCTCGCGCTCTTCGCTGGCGATGGCGTCGAATCCGGATACGGTCATGAGGGTCTTGCTGAGCTTCATGCCGACCGGGGTAGCACTTAGAATCGCCCTTCGCCCCCAAGTCCTCGCCAAAAGGTTAATCGAGGGTCGGCAATTATCGTTAACCGGGAAACCGCCCGTTCATTCGGCGTAGCGCGTGTGGATATCGCGGGCCGTTTTCTCCGCTTCGACCAGCAGCCGGGTCAGGGCCTCGTCGGCCGAAACGGTGCAGGCCCGGTAGAGGCGCGCATAGGCCTGGTAGCCCGAATTGAAGGCGCCGGCGAGGCGCTGGCGGCGATCGTCGTCGGGTTGGTCGAGGCTGATCAGGTCGGCCATTTCGTCGCGCCAGTCGGCGGTGGCCTCGGGCCGGCAGAGCGGCTGCAGGAAATAGAGACTGCCCATGATCTCGCTGAGGCGCTCCATCTCCTCCTGGTACGGCGGATCGACCGCCATCGCGGGGACGGCCATCAGGCCGAACAGGGTCGCAGCAAGGAGCGGGGCAATGCGCATGCAAGCCTTGTTACGCGAGCGGCGCGCCGCCCTCAACTGCGATCGAACAGGCGGAAGGCGCGCTGAAGCACTTCGGAGAGGTGCGGCGTAGTCCGGAGGCTCGCCTCGCCGCCGGGCGGCACCCAGCGCCAGGCCGAGATTTCCTCACTGGGCACGATCTCGCCCTCGAACGCCTCGGTGCCGAAGACCTGCAGCCGGAATTTCCGGCCCTCGCCCAGAGCCAGCCGGGCCAGTGGCCGCAGGGCATAGACGCCGAGCCCGAGTTCCTCCTTCAGCTCGCGCGCCGCGCACTCCTCCGCCGTTTCGCCGGGCTCGAGCCGGCCCCCCGGCAGCGTCCAGGCGCCGTCCCACGGCGCCTTCGCGCGCTGGATCAGCAGTACCCTGTGCTTGTGCAGCAGCGCCACGCTGGCGGCATTGGGAGGCGAGTCGAACTGGTGGACCATAAGGTGAACATCGCTGTTTGCGTCGCGGCCCGCAAGCGCCTAACTAGGAGGCGAACAGGAGCAAACCCATGTGCGGACGCTACGCCTCGACCCTGCCGCCCGAAATGATGGTCGAGCTCTTCAACCTCCTCAACCAGATCGACCATCCGCCGCGCTACAACATCACCCCCACCCAGCCGATCCCGGTGGTGTGGGAACAGATGGGCCGCCGCACCATCCAGCTGGTGCGCTGGGGCTTCATTCCCAATTGGGTGAAGGACCCGCGCGAGTTCTCCCTGCTCATCAACGCCCGGGCAGAGACGCTGCGCGAGAAGCCGAGCTTCCGCGACGCCAGCCGCAGCGCCCGCTGCGTCGTCCCGGCTTCAGGCTATTACGAATGGATGAAGGGTAAGGACGGCACCCGCCGCCCCTACTACATCACCATGGCCGATGATTCTCCCATGGTTTTCGCCGGGCTCTATTCGCAATGGGCCGGGCCGAACGGCGAGGAGATGGACACAGCCTGCATCGTCACCGTCGAGCCGAATCTCGAGATCAGCTCGATCTATGACCGCATGCCGGCCATCCTGACGACGCGGCAGCAGATCGACGACTGGCTCAACACCGCTGCCGTCGAGCCGCGCGACGCCGTGCAGCTCACCATGCCGCTGCCGCCCGGCGCGCTGAAGTACCATCCCGTAGGCAAGGCCATCGGCCGCGCCGACGCCGAAGGCCCCGACCTCATCCGCCCCCTCACCCCCGAAGAACTGGCCGCCGAAGACGAAGCCAAGCCGAAAAAGAAGAAGGCCGCCGGGGGCAGCGGGGAGCAGTTCAGCTTGTTCTAGAGAATGTCGAAATAGCCGAGCGCATCGCCGATCGCGTCTTCCTCGTAGCCGAGATGGCTGAGGAGCACCTTTTCGAGCGCGCGGTAGATGGTCACCGCATCCTCGAAATGGCTGTCGTCGGGCTCGCGCGCGAGGTCGCCCAGTGCGGCGACCAGCCGTTCCAGCAGTTCATGCACCACCACATGCTCGGCCACCAGCCGGTCGGCGATGGCCTTGAAGGCCGGTCCCTGCGCAGCAATGGCCGGGAACAACGCCTGATCCTCGATGGAGTGGTGCACGTTGACCATGGCGCAATATTGCCCGCAGAGATTGCCGAAGCGCCTGAGGTTGGCGACCATGGCGAGGCCGGAGGCCTCGGCCGTCACCTCGGCGACGCTGGCCTTGCCGGAACGGGCCCGTTCGATCAGCGTGCCGAGCACCCGCATGTTGTCGCGCAGATGGTCGTGGATTTCCTTGAGGTGCGCGCCACCGGCGCGCTGCGCCTCGGTCAGGCCTTCGAGCTTGACCGGGGGCGGGCGGGTGGCGTCGTCCAGAAACTTGATGTCATCGATCATGCCCGCCGAGATGAGCCTGGCGGGCGGCAGCGTCAAGAAGCCACCTGAAGGTAACCTACCCCAGCATCTTGCCAGGGTTGAGGATGCCGTTGGGGTCGAGCGCCGCCTTGATGGCGCGCATCATGTCGAGCGCCACCGGGTCCTTCACCTGTTTGAGCAGCCCCGTCTTCAGCTGCCCGATGCCGTGTTCGGCCGATACCGAACCACCCAGCCGCAGCACCACCTCGTAGACCGCGGCATTGGCGTCCTTCTCGCGCGCCATGAAATCCTTTGGCTCGGCCCCCACCGGCTGGGTAAAGTTGAAGTGGATATTGCCGTCCCCCATGTGGCCGAAAGGGCAGGCCCGTACGCCGGGAATGGCCCGCTCCACCGCTGCTATCCCCTCTTCGAGCAGTGCCGGCACCGCCCCGATCGGCACGGAGACATCGTGCTTGATCGAGGCGCCTTCCTTCGATTGCACATCGCTCATCTGCTCGCGCGCCGCCCACATGGCGATGCGGTCGGCCCCAGACTCGGCGATCACCGCGTCGGGCACCAGCCCCGAGCCCAGCGCCTCCTCGAGCGCCGCCTGCAAGGCGCCTGGCGCCGCACCTTTGGGTCGGCTCACTTCGGCCAGCACATACCAAGGCGAAAGGCTCGCCGTCGGGTCGCGGGTCAGCATGCCGTGCCTGAGCTGCAGGTCGATGCCGAAGCGGTTCATCAGCTCGAAGGCGGTGAGGCTCGTCCCCGCCCGCTCCCGCAGCAGGCCGAACAGGGTGAGCGCCACGGCGGGGCTCGCGACGTTGACCAGCGCCGTCTCCTGTCCCTCGGGCTTGGGGAACAGCTTCAGCGTCGCCGCGGTGATGAAGCCGAGCGTCCCTTCGGCTCCGACCAGCAAGTCCTTGAGGTCGTAGCCCGTATTGTCCTTCCTGAGCGAATTGAGCCCGTTATAGAGCCGCCCGTCGGCCAGCACCGCCTCGACGCCCAGCGTCAGCTCGCGCGCATTGCCATAGGCCAGCACCTGCACCCCGCCGGCATTGGAACTCAGCACCCCGCCGATGCGGGCTGAGCCCTGCGAGGCGAGCCAGAGCGGAAACAGCGCGCCTGCCGCCTCGGCAACCCGATGCGCCTCCTCGAGGATCACGCCAGCCTCCAGCGTCATGTGCCCGGCCGCGGCGTTCACCTCGCGCGCCCTGTCCAGGCGGCGTGTCGATACGATCACCTCGTTGCCGGTGAGCGGCACCTGCGCCCCGACAAGGCCGGTATTGCCGCCTTGCGGGATCAGCCCGACGCGATGCTCGTTGGCCCAGCGGCAGAGCGCCTGCAACTCGGCCACGCTGCCCGGCGAGGCCACCGCCACCGCCGGCACCTTGAAGCGCTTGCGCGGCTCGTTGAGATACTGGCCCATCTCTGCCGGGTCGGAGAGCACGGCTGCGTCACCCAGGAGGCCGCGCAGTGCATCGATGATCTGAGAATTGCTGAGGCTCATGATGCGGCACCATAAAGCCGCAACTTGCCCGATTTCCAGCGCTATGCGACAAGCGCCGCAACAGTTTCACCCCAGACGGAGAACAACAATGGCGAACGGGCTGATGGCCGGCAAGAAGGGCCTCATCATGGGCGTGGCGAACAATCGCTCCATCGCCTGGGGCATCGCCAAGGCCCTTGCCGATCAGGGTGCCGAGATCGCCTTCTCCTACCAGGGCGAGGCGCTCAAGAAGCGCGTCGAGCCTCTGGCCGCCGAGATCGGCGTGACCACTCTGGTGGAATGCGACGTCTCGAGCGAAACCGCCATGGACGAGACCTTCCGCGTCCTCAGGGAAAAGTGGGGGACGATGGATTTCCTCGTCCACGCCATCGGCTTTTCCAACAAGGAGGAGCTCGAGGGCCGCTACATCAACACCAGCGCCGAGAACTTCGCGCTGACCATGAACATCTCGGTCTACTCGTTCACCGCCGTGGCGAAGCGCGCCGAGGCGATGCTGAACCCGGGCGGCTCGCTCCTCACCCTCACCTACTACGGCGCCGAGAAATACGTGCCGAACTACAACGTGATGGGCGTCGCCAAGGCGGCGCTCGAGGCGTCGGTGCGCTATCTCGCGCATGACCTCGGGCCGCAGAACATCCGCGTCAACGCCATTTCCGCCGGCGCCATCAAGACGCTCGCCGCCTCGGGCATTTCGGGCCTGCGCACCATGCTGCACTTCCAGGAGAAGGCGGCGCCGCTCAAGCGCAACGTCACGCAGGAAGAGGTCGGCTCGGCCGCCCTCTATCTCCTCAGCGATCTCAGTTCGGGCGTCACCGGGCAGATCCAGTATGTCGATTGCGGCTTCAACATCATCGGCATGCATGTCGACGAAGAAACCGAAGCCTCGGCCTGATCCCGTCCCGGGCCGCTCATCCAGCGGCCCTTTCCCTGCCGCCGGAGACCCGAATGTCGTTCGTCTGGCCTGAGCTCTACTTCATCCGCCACGGCCAGACCGACTGGAATGCCGAGGGACGCTACCAGGGATCAAAGGATATCCCGCTCAACGCCATCGGCCGTGCCCAGGCCGATCTCAACGGCAAGCTGCTGCGCCAGCTCCTCGAGCGCGACGGCCGCAAGCCTGACGAGTTCACCTGGCACGTCTCCCCCCTCAGCCGCACCATGGAGACGATGAGCCGCGTCCGCGCCGCCTTCGACATCCCCCTGCCCGAGGCCATGCCCGACAGCCGCCTCGTCGAAATCTCCTTCGGCATCTACGAGGGCCGCCTCCATGCCGAACTCGCGGCCGGCGAAATGGCGATTGCCGGCGAGCGCGACGCCAGCTTCTGGGATTTCCGCCCGCCGCAGGGGGAGAGCTACGAGGACGTCGCCCAGCGCGTGCTTTCCTTCGCCGCCACCCTCAAGGGCCCGGCCATCGTCGTCGCCCATGGCGGCATCCTCCGCATCCTCCGCCGCCTTATCGAGGACTTTCCCGTCGAGCGCGCGGTGAACTGGTTCCCCCCGCAAGACTCCGTCGTTCACTTCATCGACGGCAAGAGCGTGGTCTACCCGGCCGGGCAGAGCTGGGACGATTGAACGCGAGCGTCTCCAGGCATATGTTAATGGCATATGCCATGTGGAGGCGCCGATGTCTCGACAACGTCAGATCCGAAAAGCCAGCCTTTTCCGCAACGGTCGCAACCAGGCCATCCGCATTCCGGTCGAGTTCGAGCTGCCGGGTGACGAGGTCACCATCGAGCAGGATGGCGAGGTGCTGATCATCCGGCCGAGCAAGCCGCAGCCCAAGAGCTTCGCCGAACTCTTCGAGGACTGGCAGGATTTCCCTGACTTCCCGGCTATTAGCGACGACGAGTTGCCGCCCGACGCTCCACGCGTGCCTCTCGAATGAAACCCATGTGGATGCTGGACACCAATGTGGTGTCCGACGCGATCAGGAACTCGAGGGGTCCTGTGGCGACGCGGCTGCTGAAGGTGTCTTCGGGTGTATGCTGCATGAGCATCATTACGTTGGCCGAGTTGCGATTCGGCGCGGCGAAGGTGAACTCGCGGCGGCTCAACCAGCAGATCGACGGCTTTGCAGCTCTTGCGCCCGCGCTCCCGTTCGAGCATCCCGCGGAAACGGTCTATGCCGATATCCGCACTCAGCTCGAGGCGCGAGGCCAGCTCATCGGCCCGCACGATCTCCTCATCGCAGCGCATGCGCTTTCGCTCGATCTGACCCTCGTTACAGCGAATACCCGCGAGTTCTCCCGTGTTCCCGGATTGCGGGTAGAGAACTGGCTCGATTGACGCCTACCCCCTCGCGCCCCTAGAACGCCTGCAACCTCGGGGCCCGTCCATGTCGTTCAACACTTTCGGTCATCTCTTCCGTTTCACCACCTGGGGCGAAAGCCACGGGCCGGCGCTGGGCGTGGTGGTCGATGGCTGCCCGCCGGGCATCCCGATCTCGGCCGAGGTGATCCAGCGCGATCTCGATCGCCGCAAGCCCGGCCAGTCGCGCTTCACCACGCAGCGGCGCGAAGAAGACTTGGTGCGAATCCTCTCGGGCACGTTCGAAGATGAAGCCGATGGGTTGCTCAAGACCACCGGCACGCCGATCTCGCTGATGATCGAGAACACCGACCAGCGCTCCAAGGACTATTCCGAGATCAAGGACAAGTACCGGCCGGGCCACGCCGATTTCACCTACCAGCAGAAATACGGCATCCGCGACTACAAGGGTTCGGGCCGCGCCTCGGCCCGCGAAACCGCCGCGCGCGTCGCTGCCGGCGCCGTCGCCCGCCTCGTCATCCCCCAGGTGAAGGTGCGGGCGAGCCTCGTGCAGATCGGGCCACACAAGATCGACTATTCCCGCTTCGACTGGAACCAGGTCGACCAGAACCCCTTCTATTGCGCCGATCCAGTCGCGGCGCAGGAGTGGGAAGGCTACCTCGACGGCGTGCGCAAGGCCGGCAACTCGGTGGGCGCGGTCATCGAAGTGGTGGCCGAAGGCGTGCCGCCCGGCTGGGGCGCGCCGATCTACGGCAAGCTCTCTGCCGACCTCGCCTCGGCCATGATGTCGATCAACGCCGTTAAAGGGGTCGAGATCGGCGAGGGCATGAACGCCGCCTCGCTCACCGGCACCGAGAACGCCGATGAAATGCGTGCCGGAAACCAAGGCCCGTACTTCAAGTCGAACCATGCCGGCGGCATTCTGGGCGGCATCTCGAACGGCGACCCCATCGTCGTCCGTTTCGCGGTAAAGCCCACCTCATCGATCATCACGCCGCGCGAAAGCGTCACCGTGCGCAACGAGAACACCGATGTCGTCACCAAGGGTCGCCATGACCCCTGCGTCGGCATCCGCGCCGTTCCCATCGGTGAAGCCATGATGGCCATCGTCCTCGCCGACCACTATCTGCGCCACCGCGGCCAGACCGGCCGCGACGGCGGCATCGGCTACGATATCTGACCGCCGCTGGACGGCGCCGCCCGTTGGCGGCGCATGAACCTGCAGCTCTACTCAAATTGCGCGGAAACTGGCATTCTACGGGAAGGACGCCTAGGTCAGGCGTCCCGGCGGAAGCCGGCAACGGTCTCCCGGTTGCCGTCCCCCCCGGCAATCGGCGAGGCTACGGCGAAGCGGAGCGCCCAACCCGCTTCGGCCATGGCAACGACAATCCGTTCTGCCGCTGCGGCAATGGCAGCGTCGTCAGTGACGATGCCGCCCTTTCCTATGTATTCCCGGCCCACCTCGAACTGCGGCTTGATCAGGATCACCGCCTCCGCACCGGCGCGCGTCAGCGCCAGTGCCGGAAAGATCACCTTGAGGATGGAAACGAAGCTCACATCGGAAACGACGAGGTCGATGGGCTCGGGAATGAGATCAGCCGTCACGTCGCGGCCATTCACCCCTTCGAGGCTTGTTACACGTGAATCACGCGCGAGGCTTTCATGAAGCTGCCCGTGCCCGACATCGACGGCATAGACGTGCCTCGCGCCACGCTCGAGCAGCACCTGCGTGAAGCCGCCGGTGGAAGACCCAAGGTCCAGACACGTCTTTCCCATAGGATCGATGCCGCCTGCGTCGAGTCCTGCGATCAGCTTCAACGCCGCCCGCGAGACATAACCGGCGGCAGGATCATAAAGCGTTATGACGTCAGTCTCGCCCACCTGCTGGTTGGGCTTGGTGGCAACGACCCCGTTCACCTCCACCGTGCCGCGCAGGATGGCGTCGCGGGCGCGGGCGCGGCTCGGCGTCAGCCCGCGCGCTTCGAGCGCCTGGTCGAGGCGGGTACGCTCCGCCACGGTGTCACTGCGGATCGAGCGGCTCGGTGCCGGCCGGCTGGCCACCGCGCAGGGTGATCTTCTCGATGCGCATTTCGGCGGCCTTGAGCAGCGCCTCGCAATGCGCCTTCAGCGCCTCGCCGCGCTCGTAAATGGCAATCGACTCGGCCAGCGGCGCCTGCCCGCTCTCGAGCTTCTTGACGATATCCTCGAGCTCCTTGAGCGCCGTCTCGAAGCTCATGGCCTTGATGTCGTCGAAGGGGGAATCGGCCATGGCGAGGCTCCTCTGCAATGGGCCTCGTTGCTATCCCGCGGCCATCAAAGTTTCAACATGGGCGGCAACGCCGGTTGCCAGTCCCTGCCGGTCATAGCCGCCTTCCAGCATGGAAACGACGCGCCCGTCGCAATGCTTGTCGGCAATTTCGCACAACCGCCCGGTCAGCCAGGCGAAGTCACCGGGCCGCCAGTTGAGGCCGCCGAGAGGATCGCGATAATCGGCATCGAAGCCTGCCGAAATCAGCAGGAAATCCGGCCGGAAGGCCTCGAGCGCCGGAAATATCCGCGTCTCGTAGGCCTCGCGCATCTCCGCCCCGCCACTGCCCGGCGGCAGGGTGGCGTTGCAAATATTGCCCACGCCGGTGAAGCTCTCGGCCCCGGTCCCGGGATAAAGCGGCCACTGGTGCGAGGAGGCGTAGAACACCGTCTCGTCGGCCTGGAAGATGTTTTCGGTGCCGTTGCCGTGATGCACGTCGAAATCGACGATGGCCACACGCTCGGCCCCGAACTTGCGCTGCGCCTCGCGCGCCACGACGGCGATGGTGTTGACAAGGCAGAAGCCCATCGGCCGGGCGCTCTCGGCATGGTGCCCGGGCGGCCGCACGGCGCAGAAAGCATTGCGCACGCCGCCGAACGCCACCTCGCGCAGTGCCAGCAGCCCTGCCCCCAGTGCCGTCGCCGCGGCATCGATCGAGCCCGCCGAGATGAACGTATCCTCGTCGATGCGCGCGATCCCTTCGGCCGGCCGCACCTGCGCCAGCTGGCGGAAGTAATCCCCGGGGTGCACCATCTGTGCGAGAGTGAGGTCGCCAGCGGGCGCATCGAGGCGCTTCAGCGCAGCGAACGCGGGCGCGGCCAGCGCTTCCTCGACCGCCCGGATGCGGTCAGCCCGCTCGGGGTGCCCCTGCGGGGTCGCGTGGCTATCGAAATTGCGCTGGGAAACGAGCAGAGTGGTCATCAAGGGCCGCCGATTGCCGGTGAAGCTTGACGTTCAAGCCTCGCGGTTGTCAAACGGCCCGCGTCGGAACCCGTTCACAACCGTTCAGAATGTCACAGGGCCCTGCCTTTTCCCGTTCAGACATCATTCATCTCGCTGGTCTGCTGCGGGCGGGAGAGGTCGTCGCCTTCCCCACCGAAACGGTCTACGGCCTCGGCGCCGACGCCACCAATTCCGACGCGGTGCTCCGCATCTACGAGACCAAGGGGCGACCGCGCTTTAATCCGCTCATCATCCATGTCGTCGATCTAGAAATGGCCGAGCGACTGGCCGAGTTCGGCCCGCTGGCCCGCAAGCTCGCGAGCTTCTGGCCTGGCCCCCTCACCCTGGTGCTGCCGCGCAAGCCGGACGCCGGGCTCAGCGACATCGCCACGGCCGGGCTCGATACGATCGGCATCCGCATCCCCGACCATCCGCTGGCGCAGGAGCTGATCCGCGCCGCAGGCCGCCCACTCGCCGCCCCGAGCGCCAACCCGTCCGGAAAACTCTCGCCCACCACGGCGGCACAAGTGCTGAAGGGGTTCGGCGGCCGCGTTCCCGTCCTCGACGGTGGCCCGGCCAATGCCGGCGTCGAGTCGACCATCCTCGCCGTCACCGGCGACACGGCCACGCAGCTGCGCGCGGGAGCGCTGGCGCGGGAGGAGATCGAAGCCCATCTCGGCCAAGCCATTGAAATAGCGCGAGAAGGCGGCCCGGTCACGGCGCCCGGCATGCTGGCGAGTCACTACGCCCCCAATGCACGGCTACGGATTCACGTGGAACATCCTGAGGCTGGCGAAGCTTACCTCGCTTTCGGCGACCGCCCCGGCACGCTGAACCTCAGCCCAACCGGCGACCTGCACGAAGCAGCCCGCAACCTCTTTGCCATGCTGCACCAGCTCGACGCCGAAGCCGAGCGCATCGCAGTGGCGCCGATCCCCAACTACGGCCTCGGCGAAGCCATCAACGACCGCCTGAAACGCGCCGCCGCGCCGCGCTCCTAGTTGTCGCGCACCTTGTAGGGCTTCTGGTCGCGCCAGAAGCGCATCAGGCTCTCGAGGTCGGGGTCGCCCTGCTCGGGCAGCACCACGCGCAGCGTCACATAAAGGTCGCCGGCGCCATGGAGCCCCTTGCCCTTGAGGCGCAGCGCCTTGGTGGTGTTGACCGAAGGCGGCAGGCTGAGCTCCACCGTGCCTTCGAGCGTCGGCACGCGCACCTTGCCGCCGAGCACCGCCTCGTAGAGCGTGATCGGCAGGTCGACGCGCAGGTCGGCACCGTCGCGGCGGAAGAGCTTGTGGCGCTCGAACTTCACCGTGACGATGGCGTCGCCCGGCTCGCCGGAGATGGGCGACACCATGCCCTGGCCCTTGAGCCGGATCTGCTGGCCCTCTTCCACCTTCTCGGGCAGCTTCACGTTGAGCGTCTTGCCCGTGGGCATGTGCAGCGGCACGCTGCCGCCGGCGTGAGCCTTCTCCAGCGAGATGGTGGCGGTGAGGTTCACGTCCTCGCCCTTGAGGCCGTGCGTGCGGCCGGCATTGAAGCCGGCGCCGCCCATCGAGCCGGTGAACGGGTCCCAGCCGGCGCTGCCGCCGCGCGCACTGCTGCGGGGCTGTCCGCCAAAGCCGGACATGAATTCCTTGAGGATGTCCTCGGCCGAGAATCCGGCGCCGGCACCTGCACCCGGACGAGCGCCGCCGCCACGGAAACCGGCGAAACGCGGATTGCCGTCGGCGTCGATCTCGCCACGATCATAGGCGGCGCGCTTACTGGCGTCCGACAGGAAATCGTACGCCGAGGAAATCTCGGCGAATTTGGCGTGAGCCTTGGGGTCGTCCTTGTTCTGGTCGGGGTGGTGCGCCTTGGCGAGCTTGCGGTAGGCGGACTTGAGGTCCTTTTCGCTCACCGACTTCGACACCCCAAGCACGGTATAGGGGTCGCGCATGGGTTCTTTCAGAGAATCACAGACTGTCGCGCCTTCGGGGCGAATGGTCTTGCGACTGTACCCCAAAACGCTCCGGTGTGCCGGTGGGAATTGCTTTGCGGCCCGGCGCACTTCTATATGGCGACGCACCCGGGCCTTGTCCAGACCGGGGGGAGGGCAGAAAAACATGGCGGGAACAACGCTTACCGACCGGCTCTTCGACGACGCCGACACCGCACCGATCGATCCGTGCTCGCTGTTCGAGGAGTGGTTCACCCTCGCCCAGCAGAGCGAACCCAACGACCCGCATGCCATGGCGTTGGCAAGCGTCGATGAGGACGGCATGCCCGATGTGCGCATGGTGCTGCTCAATGCCCGCGACGCACGCGGCTTCTGCTTCTTCACCAATTTCGAGAGTGAGAAGGGCAAGCAACTGCTCGCCAACCCCAAAGCCGCTTTCGTGATGCACTGGAAGTCGCTGCGCCGGCAGATCCGCGTCCGCGGTCCGGTCGAGGTCGTCGCCGACGGCGAAGCGGACGCTTATTTCGCCACCCGAGCCCGCGTCAGCCAGATCGGTGCTCACGCCTCCAAGCAGTCCCGCCCGCTCGCCAACCGCTACACGCTGCTGGAGCGCGTCGAGACGCTCAAGAAGAGCTTCGGGGAGGATGAGCCGGTCACCCGCCCGGCCTACTGGAAAGGCTTCCGCGTGGTGCCGCAGGTGATGGAGTTCTGGAAGGACGGCGCCAACCGGCTGCACGACCGCGTTCGCTTCACCCGCAGCCTGCCCAATGGCGCCTGGAGCCGGCAGCGGCTTTATCCATAGCGCGGGGACTTCATAGCGCATTCAGACGATTCGGCTAGGCTGACGACCAGTATTGCCGGGGGACGAGTCGCGCGCATGTCAGTCACGACCGAAGGGCCATGGGCCCGCGCCGAACAGCTGGCCGTCGCGCCCGGGCGATTGTCCGGCAACGTGCAGTTTTCCGGCAGGCGCGGCGAGCTTTTCGGCCGCCTGCTGCGGGGCTATCTGCTGATGCTGCCCACGCTGGGGCTCTATCGCTTCTGGCTCACCACCGCCAAGCGCCGCTTCTACTGGCAGAACACCATCATCGGCGGCGACCGGCTCGAATATACCGGGTCGGCGTCGCAGCTTCTCGTCGGCTTCCTGTTTGCGCTCGGCGTGTTCCTGCCGATCTACCTCGTCTTTTTCTATCTCTCGTTCCAGTCGAGCGAGGTGACCACGATAGGCTATATCGGGGCGGCGCTGCTGCTGTGGTTCCTTGCGGGCTACGCCATCTATCGCGGCCGCGACTTCCGCCTGTCGCGCACCCTGTGGCGCGGCATCCGCTTCGACCAGAAGGGCAGCGCCATGGGCTATGCCACCCGGCGCTTCTTCTGGTCGCTGCTGGTGCTGGTGACGATCGGCCTCGCCTATCCCTTCATGGCGGCGAACCTGTGGAGATACCGCTACAGCAACACCTGGTTCGGGGACCGGCAGTTCTCCTTCACCGGCAGCTGGAAGACCATCGCCGGACCGTATTATCTCGCCTGGTTCGTGTTCGTTCTGGCGGCGGGGTTCGCCATCTGGGCCTTCGTCCCGGCCTTCGACAATGCCTCCTTCTACAGCAACGACATCGCGGGCATGACGAGCCTCAGCATGGCAGCGTTCCTGATCGTCGTCGTGGGCGCGCTGTGCTTCCTCTACTACCGCTCGCGCGAGACCACGCGCATGTTCTCGGCCGTTCGCCTCGGCGATGCCAGCCTCAGCGTCCGTGTCAGGGCGCGCTCGCTGGTGGGGCAATACCTGCTCTACGGCATCTGCCTGCTCGGCGTCCTGGTGGTGCTCGGCGTCATCGGCTTCGGCATCGGGCAGGCCCTGGACGCCGATCTCAGCGGCGGCGATTTCTCGGCAGCCAGCATCGCCCGCGCCGGATGGACCGGGCTGGTGCTCGCGGCCGGCGGCTATCTCGCTGCGCTCGCGGCCTTTACCCTTCTGGGCGAAGTCTTCATCGATTGCGGCTACTGGATGCTGGTCGCGCGCGAGGCCGTCATCACCAATCTAGACAGCCTCACCGGCGCCCGCGCCACGCCCGAGGACAAGTCGGTGGCCGGCGAAGGCCTTGCCGATGCGCTCAATGTGGGGTCGTTCTGATGCCGCTCCTCGCCCGCTACAGCGACGGCGCCGTTGCAGCCATGCGCGATGTGGTGCTCGCCCTCGACAAGTCCGCGGCGAAGCCCGAACTGATCGTCGCCGACCGGCAGAGCTACGATGAGATCGATCGCTGGCCAGTTGACCGCGTGTACTCGGTGCCCTCGCACCGCACCGAACTGCGCGTCGGCGTCGCGGGCCGGCCGGATGGCGCCCGCCTCGTCTTCACCGGCGAGGAGGCGATCAGCCAGGCGCACGCCATCCTCCCCGACCTGCAACGCCATCGACGACGCGAAAGCGGCCGTCAGTTCCGCATCCTGGCCTTCTCCACCCTGGCGCTCGTTTCGGTGGTCGTCGCCTACGTTGTCGGCGTGCCGCTCCTCGCCAACCGCATCACCGCGCTGGTACCGCCCGATTGGGAGGAGGGGCTAGGCGCCGCGGCAGAAGGCCAGATCATGCAGATCATCGACGCCGAGGGCGGCTTCACCGTCTGCGGCAACGATCCGGACGGGATCGCAAGGGCCGCGATAGACCGCTTCACCGCCGAGGTGATGGCAGGTACCAACTCGCCCTTCACGCCGAAGATCTGGATGGTGAAGTCCGACGTGCCGAATGCCTTCGCGCTGCCCGGTGGCAATGCCTTCTACTTCTCCTCCCTGCTGGACGTGACGCGGAGCGCCGACGAGTTCGCTGGCGTCATGGCGCACGAGCTCGGCCATGTTGCGCATCGCCACGGCATGGAGAGCCTGATCGCCAGCTCCGCCACGGGCCTCCTCGTCGGCTTCGTGCTTGGCGACATGACCAACATTTCGATAGCCGCCGCCATCGGCGCGACGCTCATCGACAGCCGCTTCTCGCGCGAGGCCGAACGCGAGGCCGACCGCTTTGCCGCCGAGGCAGCAGTGCGGCTGGGCTTCGATCCGGGCGCCCTGGCCGACCTGCTCGACCGCATTGCGGGAGACAACGAAATGAGCCAGTCGCTCGCCTTCCTCTCCACTCACCCGTTCACCGCCGAGCGGCGCGCCGCGCTCGAACAGATCGCCAAGCAAACCGCAGCGCGTCCGCATGGCCCGGTTTTTTCGGCGGAGGAATGGGCGGCGATCAGGGCAATCTGCGACGGCGATATCCCCAGCCACCCGCCGCAGCTTTACGAGACACCTTCCTTGCGCATCGGCCGTATGCCAAGCAATTAGGGACCTTTCGGCACCACACCTGATGCGCATCCTCATCCGCACTTCAAAATGGGCGATATGGGCCCGCCGCTTCGGCAGCCTTGCCGTGCCGCTCACCGTGGTACCGGTGCTGCTCCATCGCGAGCAGTTCATGTCGTCGGCCGATTTCGCCATCGTCGAGTCGGTGGCGGCAGGGGTGGCGGCGCTGGCGCTGATCCTCGGGCTCAGCGCTTATGTGCGATTGTGGATCACCGGCGACAGGGGCTGGGGCAAGGCGACCTGGGGGATGTTCTTCGCCCTCATCTGCCTCGCGCCCTTCGGTTGGCTCGGCTACCAGGCTGTGCGCTATCCGCTGGTCAACGAGGTGGCGACGAGTTTTGGCGACCCGCTGCCGCTGTCGAGCGCCATCCGCGTGGTGCCCACCGGGGCTGCGCTGCAGGAACTCGTCGCCGCGAAATTCCCCAATGCGCGCACCCGCAGCTATCCCATCGACGCGACGCAGATGTTCGAAGCGATCGAAGACCTGGTCGACCAGCGAGGCTGGGAAGTCCGGACCCGCCGCGAGCCGCCCACGGCGCTCGATTCGGGCCAGCTCAACGCCATCTCGGTGAGCCTGTTCGGCTTCCGCGACGAGGTTGCCATCCGCGTCGTGGGCACGCCCTCTGGCTCCACCGTCGACATGCGCTCGGTGCCCCTGTCGGGTTTCCATGACTTCGGCGAGAATGGCCGCCGGGTCGAGGAGTTCCTCCTCGCCCTCGACCAGACGATCACGCTGCTGCTGCGCAATGCCCCGCAGGCCCCGGCCGACGTGGATCCGGACGAGCCCCCGGCGGAGCAGTGATCCTCAGCCGCGCCGAGACGACAGCCTGAGCCCGAACGGCCCCGCCTTCGCGACGATCCGCCCCTGGGCGGCAAGGTACTCGGCATGGGCCTTGAGCGTCATGCGCGCCGCGCCCCGCAACGGCAGGGCCAGCCTGGGATAGATGCGCCGGCGCAGTTCGCCGAGGCTTCTCGCCCCCGCCTCGACCGCCGCGACCACCTGCTCGTTGCGCATCTGCCGGTGCGCAAGCAGCGCCCGCGCGTAGTCCTTGCCCTCGATAATCGGCCCGCCATGGGCAGGCAGGTAGCGCCGGTAGTTGAGCGCCAGGACCTTCTCGAGCGAACGCAGATAGTCTTCCATAGAGCCGTCGGGCACCGGCACCAGCGTGGTGTTCCAGCCCATGATGTGGTCGCCGGTCAGCAGCCAGTCCGTGCCCTCTATGCCGAAGGCGAGGTGGTTGGCGCAGTGCCCGGGCGTGGCGATCACCTCGAGCGTGACACCGCCGGCGGTGATCCGCTCGCCGTCGCCCAGAATCCGGTCGGGCTCCAGCTTCCAATCGCTGTCGGCCTTCACCGGGTCGAACTCGAGGAAGCGCGCCGGCCGGCTCGCCCGATGTTGCCCGCCGAACCAGACCGGAGCACCGGTCTCGGCGCTCAATCGCGGCGCCAGCGCCGTGTGGTCGCGATGGGTATGGGTGAGGACGATGGCTTCCACCTTGCGGCCCTTGATCCCCTTGCGCAAGGCGATCAGGTGGCTCGGGTCGAGCGGGCCGGGATCGATGACGAACAGGCTCTCCTCACCGACGAGAAAGCTGTTGGTGCCAGTGAACGTATATGCTCCGGAATTGGGTGCGGTAATCCGCACCACCCCCGGGGCAGCCGCCACGGGCCGTCCGGTATCAGCGTGAAAATCGGTGTCGAACGCCAGCGGCGGAGGGGAGGCCACCATTGCGCTCCTTTTGGCGAGCGACTAGTAATTCGGCCATCAGCAATGCCCCTGTTTGTGAAGGATTGGCAATGGCCTTTACTCTGACCACCCCAAATACCGTGCTCGGGGCGCTGACCCCCAAGGCCGGTTCCGCGCGCCTCGCAACCAATCTCGCAACCGTGGTGCTGGGGTCGCTCCTGCTGTGGGCCTCGGCCAAGATCATGGTGCCCACCATGCCGATCGCCGTGTCGCTGCAGGGATTCGCCGTTGCGGCGCTCGCTGCCGCCTTCGGCTGGCGCATCGCCGTTTCGACCATGCTGCTCTACATCGCCGAAGGTCTCTCCGGCCTGCCGGTCTTCACCTATGGTGGCGGCATCGGCTACCTGATCAGCCCGTCTTTCGGCTTCATTCTCGGCTGGGTGCCGATGGCCTTCATCATCGGCCTTGCGGCTGATCGCGGCCTGTCGGGCAAGGTGCTGCCGATGTTTGCCGTGATGCTGTTCGCCGACGCGGTATCGTTCGCCTTCGGCTTCTCGTGGCTGCTGGTCGTCAGCAACATGCTGGTGTCGAGCGGCGCGTCGCTGCCCGGCTGGCTCGATGCGACCAATCTGGTCGGCACCGCCTTCGACGGCGCCATCAAGCCCTTCGTTGTGTGGGACATCGTCAAGATGGCGTTCGCCGCCGTCACTGTCGCGGGTCTGTGGCAGCTGACCAGGAAGCGCGCCTGATGCAGCGCGCCCAACGGCGCGTTTCACGTGAATCGAAAGGGCCGATCCGGGGTGTTGGATCGGCCCTTTCTCTTGACCTGAGAGCTGCGGGACCGGGGTGTCTTGGGGGCGCTATCGGTCCTGCCGGCTTTGGAGGTCAGGTCGGCTGCTGGTGGGTGTACACCGCGCGTGGCCCGTCGGCCCTCTCGCAGTGTCTGCCTCGCGCCAGGAGATCAACGAGGCAGTAGCGGCGAGCGCAGCCTGGTGCTCGCCGATTTTCGTCGTCACGGTGCCTGTTGAGGCCGGAGGCAAAAACGGGCACGGTGCCCCGCGGCAATGCGAGGCGGCAATGGCGACAGTTCGAACTCCGGTGCTCTGGTCCCCTCCGACGTTCTCGCACGGGCTATGCGACTCAGAATCGCTGATGGGCGCTGACAGTTCGGTGAGCCCAGCGTCAGTATTTCGTCAGCTTTGCTCTGCTACGCTCGCCCGATGCCCCTGACTCCGCGCCGTTTCCTGGTCCTCGCGGCCCTCCTCGCGTTCGCCCCTATGGGCAGTAGCCACGCGCTGGATCTGGGCGTTGACCTGGGCGGAATCGACCTGGGTGTGAGCGTCGGCAGCGACGGCATTGGCGTCGATCTGGGGGTCGGGGGGGCTGACGTGAGCGTCGGCGTCGGCGGGGGCGGGAGAGGCGGCGGCGGAAGAGGCGGCGGGGGCGGCCTCGGTGTCGACCTCAACGTCGACCTCGATGGCGACGGCATTCCGGAGACCAACGCAAACGGCCAGAGCATCAACAAGCTGGGGCAGGAAGGGGCGCTGCGGGCCGTGCGGTCCAACCGGGCCCTGCCGCTCGAGGACATCCTGCTGCGCGCCCGCCTGGTCGCCGACGGGGAGATCATCGATGCGCAGCTCATAGAGGTGAGCCGCATCCTGCTCTATGAGATCAAGGTCCTCGGCAAGCGGGGCGACGTGCGCAAAATCTATTTCTATGCCCGTTCCGGCGGGCTGGTTGAGCAGAGGTAGCGAACCATGCGGGTCCTGGTGGCAGAAGACGATCGCCGCATCGCAGAGGCGCTGGCAACCTCGCTGGCAGCGGCGGGCTTCGTTCCGGAAATCGAGACCAACGGCGAGGATATCTGGCACCGCGGCGACACCGAGGATTTCGATGCCATCATCCTCGACCTCGGCCTGCCCACGCTCGACGGTCTCACCATCCTCAAGCGCTGGCGAAAGGCCGGCCGCAAGACGCCAGTGCTGGTGCTCACCGCCCGCGGCCACTGGGAGGAGCGGGTCGAGGGCATCGAGGCGGGCGCCGACGACTATGTGACAAAACCGTTCCGCGTCGAGGAAGTGGTGGCGCGTATCCGCGCCATCGTCCGCCGCTCCGGGGGCTTCGCCTCCTCGCGGCTCGAGATCGACGACCTGGTGCTCGATACCCGCACCATGCAGGTCACCCGCGACGGGGTGCCCATCAACCTCACGCCGCAGGAATACAAGCTGCTCGCCTATCTCGCGCATCAGCGCGGGCGCGTTGTGTCGCAGATGGAAATCACCGAACATCTCTACGCGCAGGATTTCGAACGGGAGTCGAACTCCATCGAGGTCCTGGTGGGCCGGGTGCGGCGGCGGCTGGGGAGCGACATCATCAAGACCAAGCGCGGTTTCGGCTACTATCTGGGCAACGCCGAGCAATGACGCCCCGCTCGCTGCGGCTGAGACTGCTCGCAGGCGCCATCCTCTGGATTCTCCTGGCACTGATCGTCGCCGGCTTCGCCATCGGCCTCATCTTCCGTGCCAATGTCGAGCGCGGCGTGCAGCACGGGCTGGTGGCGAGCCTCAACCGGCTCGTTGCCCAGATCGACGCCTTCGCCGATCCGCCGGTCCCTGAAAACGCCCTGCCCGATCCGCGCTACGCCACGCCCTTCTCCGGCCTCTACTGGCAAATCGAGGACACTGCCACCGCCGAGGCCTGGCGCTCGCGCTCGCTGTGGGACCATGTGCTGGCAACCGGCGACGGCCCCGGCGGCGGCGAGGAGCGTTTCATCACCATGGCCGGGCCGGACGACCAGTCGCTCTCAGCCCTGCTGCGCGAGATCCGCTTCGCTACCGGCAATGACGTGCGCACCTTCCGCGTCACCCTGGCCGAAAACCGCGCCCTCCTCGACGAGTCGATCGACCGCTTCGGCGCCGACCTCGCCATTGCCCTTGCCGTCCTCGGCCTCGCGCTGTTTGCCGCGGCGACGCTCCAGGTCCATCTCGGCCTGCTGCCGCTGCAAAGCGTACGAGCCGGCATCGGCGCAGTTCGCCGCGGCGAGGCGCCGACCCTGCCGCCCGACTATCCCTCCGAGGTTCTGCCGCTGGTCGGCGAGGTGAACGAGTTGCTCGCCCAGCAACAGGCCTCGATCGACTTCGCCCGGGCCCGGGCCTCGGACCTCGCCCATGGCCTCAAGACGCCGCTCTCGGTACTGCAGGGGCTCGGCACCACCCTCGCCGAAAAGGGCGACAGCGAAAGCGCCGCCATCGTCGACGAGATCGCCGCCGAGATGGATGACCGGGTGGATTACCAGCTGCGCCTCTCCCGCCTCCGCCTCCGCACCAGGGCGCACCAGCTCTCGGCCTCGCTCAACGAGGCCATCGACCGTACCCTCGCAGTGCTGGTCCGCACCCGCGACGGCGAGCGCCTCGAGTGGAAGGTCAGCACCGCCCCCGGACTCATCGTCGATATCGACAGGCACGACCTCACCGAACTGGTCGGCGTCATGCTCGAGAACGCCGCCAAGTGGGGCAAATCCGCGGTGCGCGTCGAGGCCGCCGCCGTCGATGGCAAGGCCGAACTGGTCATCGCCGATGACGGTCCCGGCCTCACCGAGGAGCAGATCGCCCGGCTCGGCGTGCGCGGCCAGCGACTCGACGAGTCGCGCCGCGGCTCGGGACTCGGCATCGCCATCGCGCTCGAGATCGTCGCCATAAACTCGGGCGCCGTCACTTTCGGCCGCGCGCCGGAGGGCGGCCTTCTGGTCCGCATCGACCTGCCGCTGACCCAGACGCCCAGAGCGTAGTTCGCGACGTCGAGGGCTTGGTGCGGCTCTGTGAACCAGCAGTCTGACCGCCAGCGACGAGCAGGCAGTGGATCGTTGTCGCTCGCTTGGCATACCGACGATATGCGATTACCCGAACGACCAGACCAACAAGGAATCCGAGGAACCATGTCCGTGCACAGCAAGTTCGAGCGCCTGGCCACCGACAATGCGCCGGGGCAGGAGGTGCGGCAGCGCGAGGGCGGGCTCGAGCAGATCATGCGTGGCGCGCCTCTTGGCGGGGTGCCTGTCGATTTCTCGCATGGCGATGTCGATGCACATGAGCCCACGCCCGGCGCCTTCGAGGTCTTCGAAGCCGGTGTGCGGGTGGGTGGCCGGCAGGCCTATACCGAGTATCGCGGCGATCGCGGCATCCGTGCCGAAGTGGCGGCGCGCCTCGCCGGGTTCACCGGTGCGCCGATCGACCCGGACGAGGAGCTGATCATCACGCCCGGCACGCAGGGGGCGCTGTTCCTCGCCCTCGCCTCAACGGTGGGCCGCGGCGACAAGGTGGCGATCGTCCGCCCCGACTATTTCGCTAACCGCAAGATCGTCGAGTTCCTGGAAGGCGAGATCATGCCCGTTGCGCTCGACTACCTGGGCCACGAACAGGGTACGGCCGGCATCGACCTTGCCGCCCTCGAGGCGGCTTTCGCGGCGGGCGCCAGGGTGCTGCTCTTTTCCAACCCGAACAATCCCACTGGCGTCGTCTATTCGCGTGCCGAGATCGAAACCATCGCCGCCCTCGCCAAACGCTTCGACGCAGCGGTGATCGTCGATCAGCTCTATTCGCGCCTCCGCTATACCGGCGTGGACTACACCCATCTGAGGGCGCTCGGTGGCGACAGGGTGGTTACCATCATGGGCCCGTCCAAGACCGAATCGCTGAGCGGCTACCGTCTCGGCGTGGCCTTCGGCGCTCCCGACATCATCGCGCGCATGGAAAAGCTGCAGGCCATCGTGTCGCTGCGCGCGGCCGGTTACAGCCAGGCCGTGCTGCGCACCTGGTTCAACGAGCCGGAAGGCTGGATGGCCGACCGCACCGCGCAGCACCAGGCCATTCGCGACGATCTGCTGGAGCGTTTCCGGCGGATGCAGGACATCACCGTACGCACGCCCGAGGCCGGCAGCTACCTCTTCCTCAAGCTGCCCCACCTCGCCGTCTCCTATGGCGATTTCGTCAGGCTCCTGCGCGTGCAGGCAGGCATCACGGTGACGATCGGCACCGAGTTCAGCCCCGATTGCGGCGACAGCATCCGCCTCAACTTCTCGCAGGACCACGCCGCAGCGGTCGCGGCGGCCGACCGCATCTGCACCATGGTCGACCTCTACCGGAAGACCGCACCATGACGCAGGCGCCACGCCCCCAGGGGCAATATGTGCCGGCAACCCGGCACGGCGCGCTGATCTTCACCGCCGGCATGACGCCGCGTCGCGACGGCGTGTTGCAGGCTACGGGGCCAGTAAGGGCCGACGCGCCGCTCGAAAGCTACCGGGCGGCGGTGGAACTCGCCTGCGAGAACGCCATCCACGCTGCCGCCAGCCTCCTTGCCGAAGGCGAGCGGCTCGACACGGTCCTCAGCATGACCATCTACGTGCTGGCCGAAGCCGGCTTCATCGACCACGCTGCCTTCGCCGACATGGCGACCGCATGCGTCAAACGCAAGGTCCCCACCAGCGGCCTGCCGGCCCGCACCACGGTCGGGGTCTTCACCCTCCCCTCCGAAGCCCCCGTCGAAATCCAGCTCATAGCCGCCGCCGCCTGACCAACTCTGTTCGCCCCTGCGCCATTCGGCATGGACGACACACCCGTAGCAGGGCGGCAGCTCACATGCTTCGGAGAGCCGGCGCGAGCCAGTGAGATTGCGGAGGCGGGGACGTGGCCGGGCGTCTGACCAATGAGGATCTGGCTGGGGCGCTAGGATTCGAACCTAGGAATGGCGGTACCAAAAACCGCTGCCTTACCACTTGGCGACGCCCCAACGGGGCGGTTGTTACAACGGTTCACCGTGCGAGGCAACCAACGCCGAAACCTGCAATATCGGCGCTTGCAGTGCCGATGGCTCCCCGCTATAACCCCGCCCAATCCGATGACCGCAGCCGGAAGCGATCCCGAGAGTCCGGCGTTCAAGCGGGTATCATGGCACCTGGCGGAGTATAGCGCAGCCTGGTAGCGCACCTGCTTCGGGAGCAGGGGGTCGCGTGTTCGAATCACGCTACTCCGACCATTCCGAAAACCCCGGCCTCGCAGGAGGCCGGGGTTTTTTGTTGTTTGCCCTGCCCAGGCGACGCCGGTCGCCGTGGCGACTCTCCGGTGCTAGCGTCAGCGCCGAATCGTGGAGGTGTTGCAGATGGATCTGGGAATTGAAGACCGTACGGCCGTCGTGTGTGCGTCGTCGAAGGGGCTCGGCAAGGGCTGCGCCGGGGCGCTGGCAGCAGCGGGGTGCCGGGTGATCATCAACGGGCGCGACGCCGAAACGCTCGAGGCTACCCGCGCCGAGTTGTCGCAGCTTGGCGGCGAGGTGATTGCCGTGGTGGCCGATGTCGGCACGGCCGAGGGCCGGGCGAAGCTGCTCGAGGCGGCAGGCACGGTGGACATTCTCGTCAACAATAATGGCGGCCCGCCCTTCAGGGATTTTCGCGAGATCGACGATGAGGCGATGCTGGCGGGCGTCAACGCCAACATGCTGACGCCCATCGCCCTCATCCGTGCCGTGATCGATGGCATGGCCGAGCGCCGCTTCGGCCGAATCGTCAACATCACCTCGAGTTCGGTGAAGGCGCCGATTGCCGGGCTCGATCTCAGCTCGGGGGCGCGGGCCGGACTCACCGCCTTCGTGGCGGGCATTGCGCGCACCGTGGCCGACCGTAACGTCACCATCAACGGCATCCTGCCCGGCTCGTTCGATACCGACCGGCTGAAGGGCGGGTTCGAGCGCACGGCGCAAAAGGAGGGCATTTCACTCGAGGAGGCGAAGCGACGGGCCGCGGATCGCATCCCCGCCAAACGGCTGGGCACGCCAGAGGAGTTTGGGGCGCTGTGCGCCTTCCTCTGCTCGGCGCAGGCCGGTTACATCACCGGCCAATCCATCCTCATCGACGGGGGCGCGGTGAACACCACGTTCTGAACGCCGCCAGGCCGCCTCCAGCTGCGCGCCCAAGAAAAAACCCCGGCCATAAGGCCGGGGTTTTCATCTGGCGTGCTCCCGCTCCGCCTATTTGGCGCCGCGAAGCGCGAGAGCCCTCTGGGCACGGATCGAGAACAGGATCAGCGCGAGGATGGTGACCACGAAAGGAATGGCGCGGATCAGCTCTGCCGGAGCGTCGTCGAAGATGCCCGGCATCACCACGGCCAGTGCCTCGAAGGCGCCGAAGAGCAGCGCGGCGCACAGCGCGCCCACCGGGTGGCGAGCGCCGAGCAGCACCGCACCCAGCGCGATGAAGCCACGGCCCGCCGTCATGTCGCGGGTGAAGCCGACATAGTTGAACATGGCGAGCTGCGCGCCGCCGATGCCGGCGAGGGCGCCCGAAACTGCGAGGCTCAGCGTGCGCACCAGGTTCACCGGAATGCCGGCTGCCTCGGGGGCGGCCGGGTACTCGCCGACGCCGCGTAGCCACAGGCCCCACGGGGTACGGTAGAGGAAGTACCACACGGCGAAGACCACGAAGGCGGCGAACCAGCTCAGCACCGAGTGACCCGAGAGGATCGAGGTGAGGAACGGCCCCACCACCGGAATGCCCGACAGGAAGCTCAGGTCGACCGCCGGGACGGCCTTTGAGGGCAGATTGATCGAGGTACCCTTGTCGCCGCCGGTGGCGAGCGACAGTGCGAAAACGGTGCCGCCTGCCGCGAGAATGTTGATCGCGAAGCCGACCAGGATGATGTCGGCGCGCATGCGGAAGGCGAAGAACGCCATAATGAGCCCCAGCATGGCGCCGGCGCTCATGCCCGCCAGCACGGCGACGTACCAGGGGGCATAGACCGAGACCAGCACGGCGGTAAGCGCGCCGGTAAGCATCATGCCCTCGAGCGCCACGTTGAGTGCACCCGACAGGTCGGCGACGAGACCACCCATGGTCGAGAGCAGCAGCGGCGTCGAGGTGCGGATGATGGTGACGAAGAAGGCCGCCGAGAAAACGGTGAAGAACAGCTCGGTCATTTCGCGGCACTCCCGGCCGGCACGGTGGCGGTGGCGGCCGGGGCCGCGTGGCGCCTGAACAGTCGCTTGATGAAGTTGATCGAGAAGCTCGAGGAGACGAGCAGGATGATGATGGCCGTCACGACGCCGATCACTTCGGCGGGCACGTCGGTGCGGATGTTCATCAGCTGCGCGCCCTGGCGCAGATAGCCATAGAACAACGCAACCACCGGCACGGCGAGCGGCCGGCTCCGCGCCACGATGGCGACGAGAATGCCCTCGAAGGCGAGGTTGCCCTCGAACAGCACCGTCAGCTTTCCGTAGCCCTGGCCCTGCACGAACATCGAGCCGAGCAGGCCGCCCAGCGCGCCCGCCGCTGTCATGGCCGAAACCATGATGAAGGTCGACTTGATGCCCGAATATTCGGCGAAGCGCGGGTTGTGACCCACCAGGCGGAGTTTCAGCCCCCAGCTGGTGCGATAGAGCGCGAACCACACCACGATCACCGCCACGATGGCGAAGACGAAGCCGTAGTCGAGCCGGGTGATGTTGAGCCCGTCGAACTTGATGAGCTGCGGGATCACCGCAGTGTCGGGGAAATCGTTGGTGGTCAGCACACCGGCCTGCGGCTTGGGCAGCACGGCGCGCACCAGATAGTTGCACAGCTCGATGGCGATGTAGTTGAGCATCAGCGACGAGACGATCTCGTTGGCGCCCAGCTTTGCCTTGGCGATGCCGGGGATGAAGCCCCAGATGGCGCCCGCCAGCATGGCGGCGGCCATGCCCAGCGGAATGGCGGCCCAAGTGGTGCCAAGCGGCGAGAGCGCGACCCAAGTCGCAGCGAGGCCGCCGACATAGACCTGCCCCTGAACGCCCATCGAGAACTGCCGCGCCTGGAAGACCAGCGAAAAGGCAAGCCCCGTGATGGTGAGCTTGGCAACGTCGTCGAGCCAAAGCCCGATGGTGCGCGGGCGCGCCGGGATCTGCGTCAGCAGCACGTTGAGCGCCTCGAAGGGCGACTTGGAGGTCAGCAGCACGACGACGAAGGCGACGGCCAGCGCAATCGCCAGCGCGCCAACGGCGCGGCCAACTTCCGTTCTTATCGCTTTCCAGCGCGAGGCGCGGTCAATGGTGGGAACATTGCTCATTTGAGGGCCACCTGCATTTCAGCCGGGGTCTGGGTGGAGAGCCCGAGCATGTAGGTGCCGAGCGTTTCGGGGGTGAGGTCGGGCGAGTTGACGAAGGCGGCGACGATCTTGCCCCGATAGAACACCAGCAGCCGGTCGCTCAGCGCCAGCAGCTCGCTCAGGTCGGCCGAACTCAGCAGCACGGCCGTGCCGGCGTCGCGCGCATCGGTGATGGTGCGCCAGATGAACTGGGTGGCACCGAGGTCGACGCCGCGGGTCGGCTGGTTGACCAGCAGCAGCTTGGGCTGCTCGCTCAGTTCGCGCGCCACCACCACCTTCTGCATGTTGCCGCCCGAAAGAGTGCCGACGGCATAACCGGGCCCGCCGACGCGGATCGAGAAGCGTTCGATGAGCTTCTGCGCATTGGCCTTGATCGCCTTGAGGTCGAGCAGGCCGTTGCGCACATAGCGGGTGTCGTTGAGGCGCGTGGCCACGAGGTTCTCGGCCACCGACGCGCCGGTGGCGAGGCCTTCGGCGATGCGGTCCTCGGGGATCGAGGCAAGGCCAAGGCCGCGCCGTTCGAGCACGCTCAGCCCGGTAGCGCTCTGGCTGGCAATCTCGATCTCGCCACCGGCGATCGAGCGCAGCCCGGCAATCGCCTCGAGCGTTTCGGCCTGGCCATTGCCCTCGACGCCCACCAGCCCGACGATCTCGCCGGCATGGACGTTGAGGTCGAGCCCGGCCACCACTTCGGTACCGCGCGCATTGACGACGCGCAGGCCCTTCACCGAGGCGACGCGTTGCGACTGGTCGGTGGGCTTGCGGTCGACGCGCAGGCTCACCTCGCGGCCCACCATCATGGCGGCGAGGCTCTGCTCGGTGACGTCGGAGGTTTTTACCGAGCCGACGGTCTTGCCCTGGCGCATCACCGTGATGCGGTCGGAAATCTCCAGCACCTCGGGCAGCTTGTGGGCGATGAAGATCACCGTCTTGCCCTGCGCCACCAGCGAGCGGATGGCGACGAACAGCTCCTGCACTTCCTGCGGCGCCAGCACCGCGGTGGGCTCGTCGAGGATGAGGATGCGCGCATTGCGATAGAGCGACTTCAGGATTTCGACGCGCTGCTGCTGGCCCACCGGCAGGCTGCGCACGGGCGGCAGCGGGTCGACCTTGAGGCGGAACCTGTCGCTCAGCGCCTGCACCTCGGCGATCGCCTTCCTGCGATCGAGCCGGATCCCGGCGCGGGGCTCGGAGCCCATCACTACGTTCTCGTAGACCGTGAAGCTCGGCACCAGCGAGAAGTGCTGGAACACCATGCCGATGCCAGCCTCGATTGCCTCGCGTGGGCCGGCGAAATGCACCGACTTGCCGTCGAGAAGCAACGTGCCGGCATTGGGCTGCTCGAGCCCGAAGAGAATTTTCATCAGCGTGGACTTGCCCGCGCCGTTCTCGCCCACGACGGCGTGAACTTCGCCCGGCTGGATGACGAGGTTCACCCCGTCATTTGCCACGACCCCGCCGGGATAGGTCTTGCCGATCCCGATTGCTTCCAGAAGCGCCATGCTGCCCCGCGCCAATTAGGTTGGGCACACCCGCCTCGGCGCGCCCGCATAAGGAGAACCGGGCGCCACCAGTAAGTGGCGCCCGGCAGGGATTACATCACCGAGTCGACGGTCAGCTCGCCCGCGGCGATCTTGGCCTCGAGGGCATCTACCTCGGCGCGCACGTCGGCCGGCACGAGCTTCTCGTAATACTCGTTCTTGGAGATGCCGACAGCACCCTCCTTCACGCCGAGCAGCACGCTCTTGCCGTACTCGGCGGTGCCTTCGATCGTCGCCTTGAGCTGCTGGTAGAGCGACTCGCCAACGCGCTTTTCAACCGAGGTGAGGATCACTTCGGCCTGGGCCGGGTCGGAATCTTTGAAGATCAGGGCCTGGTCGGAGTCGACGCCGACCGCGAGCTTGCCGCCACCGGCTTCCTTCACCGCCTGCAGCGCGCCGAGGCCGGTACCGCCGGCGATCGGGAACACCACGTCGGCGCCCTGGTTGATCTGGGCGAGCGCGATTTCCTTGCCCTTGGCCGGGTCGTTGAAGGTGCCCGCCACTTGGTTCAGGATCTGGATGTCCGGGTTCGCGGCCTTGGCGCCCTGGTCGAAGCCCACCTTGAAGTCGGTGACGGTGGGGAACTCCATGCCGATGATGGTCGAGATCACGCCCGACTTCGACACCTTGGCCGAAGCATAGCCGGCGAGGTAGCCGGCAGCGGCGGTGGTGTACTGCACGGCGAGCACGTTGCCGCAATCGCAGGCCGAGAAGTCAGGGGTGTCGTCGAAGTCGATGAACTTCACATCCGGATATTCCGGCGCGAGCTCGACGATATAGCCGGTCATGTCGAAGGTGCCGGCGATAACCACGTCGTAGCCGGAGTCGGTGGCGTCGGCGAGGCCGGCCTGCCACTTGGAGCGGTCATAGCCGAGCTCGATCACCTTCACGTCCACCGGCAGCTCGGCCTTGGCCTTTTCCATGCCGGCATTGGCGCTGTCGAAGAAGCTCTTGTCGCCCAGCGTGCCGTGCAGCACCAGCGCCACCTTGAGCGGGTTGTCCTTCGTCCATTCCTGGGCGGAGGCGGGGATGGCCGTAGAGGCCATCATCGACGCGGCGAGCACCGTGCCCAGCGCGGCTTTGCCGAAAGTACCGAAAAGAGACATGCGCACTCCTGTTGCGTTTCTCAGTGTTTTGGTTCGTAGGCGGCGGAACGGGCGTAGAGGTCGTCGACCCTCGCGATGTCGACCTCCTCGACGAACGTTATCTTCGGGGTGCCGAGGCGCCCCGAGGGATCGACCAGCGTCATGCCGCGCGTCAGCCCGGGCGCGAGTTCAACACTGGAGGAAGCGGTGATCGACTTGGTGACGATCGAGGGGTCGAGCACGACGGCAGCCGCCAGCGGGTCGACATAGAGGAACCGGTCGGGATTGCCGCGGCGGATACCGTTCTGCCGCGCATGCGAGGCGAGCGCCTGCGAGAAATCGCTCAGCGGGGTCGAGGGAATGCTCTCGAACAGCGCATCGACGCGCGGGCCTTCCATGTAGTGCGTGGTGCAGGGCTCCCACGGCACCACCACGGTCTCGATCCCGGCGGTCAGCACCACATGGGCGGCCTCGGGATCGGCATAGATGTTGAACTCGGCCGCCGGCGTGGTGTTGCCGCGCCCGTAGACATTGCCGCCCATGATGGTCAGCCTGCCGATGCCGTCGATGATCGAGGGCTGGAGCCGGAGCGCCAGCGCCAGGTTGGTCAGCGGCCCGATCATCAGGATGTCGACGCGTTCGCCCTTGCCGGCGGCGTCGCCAAACACCCGGCACAGCTCGCCCACACCATCCTTCGAGGCGGGCAGCGCCTGCTTTTCGGGCCGGCGTGCTCCGCCGAGGCCATCATCGCCATGCACGTACTTGGCATCGATGATCGGCTGGGTCAGCGGCCGGTCGGCACCCATGTGCACCGGGATGTCGACGCCCAGATGCGCGCACACGGCGAGCAGGTTCGTCGTCGCCTGGTCGCGTCCGACATTGCCGAACACGGTGGTGATCAGGTCGGGAACCTTGCCGTTGGCGACCAGCATGATCAGCGCCTGCGCGTCGTCGACGCCCCCGTCGCTGTCGAAGATGAATTTCCGCGTCAAAACTAGGCCACTTCCTTGTTGTTGGTCTTCTTCGCCGCAGCCACCCTGTCCCAGAAGTCCCGGTAGGTGGCCGAGTACTCGCGGCGGATCGTATCATAGGGCTTGCGCGTCAGCTGCCGATCTTTGACCAGCTGCTCGCCCGCCACCCACAGGTGTTTGAGGTCGCGGCCCGAGCCCGAATAGACCAGCAGCGTCTCGGGGTCCGGCGTCTCCGAATAGCCGGGGCCGCTCAAGTCGAAGGCGATGATGTCGGCCGCCTTGCCCACCTCGAGGCTGCCGATCTCGTGCTCGAGCCCAAGCGCCGTGGCCCCTTCGATCGTCGCCATGCGCACCAGCTCGCGTGACGAAATCGGCTGGGCCACGCCTTCGCGATGGCTGGCGACGAGGCCCGCGACCCGCATCTCCTGCACCATGTCGTAGGAATTGTTGGCGGCCACGTTGTCGGTGCCGAGCGCCACGGTGACTCCGGCCTTCTTCAGTTCGACCGCCCTCAGGATGCCCTTGCGGCCCGAGCGCAGTCCTGCCGTGGCATTGTACGAAACCGAGGCATGCGGCGCGCGGGCGAAGACCTCGATATCCTCGTCGGAGAGGTCGATGCAATGCGCCGCATGGATGCGACCGTTGAAGAACCCGATCTTTTCGAGCGCCACCGCAGCCGTGGTACCGTAGCGCGCCATGGTCTCGGCATTGTCCTCGGGTCCGCAGGCCATGTGCAGGTGGAGGCCCACGCCATACTTGTTGGCAACCGCCACCTCCTCGACCAGCAGGGCCTCGGTATTGTCGACATAGGGGGCGTGCGGGCCGAACCAGGGGATCACCCTGCCGTCGGCCGAGCGCTGCTGCTCGAGGAAGGCCGTCGCCTTGTGCAGCTCTTCGGCACCGCGCTCTTCGTCGCCCAACTGCACGATGCCGTAGGCGATCACCGCGCGCAGCCCCGCCTCCTTCACCGCAGCGGCGATCTCCTCGGCGAAGAAATACTGGTCGCAGAATGTCGTCGTGCCGGAGAGCGCCATCTCGGCGCAGCTCAGTGCCACCGCCGGGCCGATATCGGAGGCTTGCAGCGACAACTCCGGCTCACGGATCGAGTTGTACCAGCCCTCCATGGTGAGCAGGCTCTGCCCCTCGGAGCGGCCGCGGAACAGCACCATCGCCGAATGCGTATGCGCATTCACCAGCCCCGGCATGACGAGGTGCCCGGTCAGGTCGAACACCTCGTCGAAGCCGGATGGGTTGGGAGTGTCGGCCTTGGGCCCGATGCTACTGATCCGGCCGTCCACGAAGGCGACATAGCCCCCCTCGAACACGGTATTTTCAGTGTCCACGGTCAGAACTGTCGCTCCGTGGATAAGCGTCGAACCCATTTGACCCCCGTCCGGTAAACCGGTTTACATGGCGAGCTAACGACAGATTAAAACCGCTTGTCAAACCCCATTCGCGGCTCCTTAAGACGCGAAAAACATGAGCTTCAACCCCTTTTCCGCCGATCCGGAAATCCGCTCACGGCAAGAGCGTCTTGCCCAGTCCATAGGCACTGCACTCAAGGGAGAGATAGTTGAGCTGCTATCGGCACCAAGGCGTGGCGCAGGTGCCAACGATGGTGGAGTACTGCCCAAACAAGAGGCAGATGCGCTCATTAGCCGCTACGCGCTCGCCGGCGTGGAAGATCTGATGCTCCTCGCCCTGCAGCCGGCCCAGGACTACGCCCGGCCGCCCATCTCCCGTTTCTTCGTCGGCGCGGTCGGTCTCGAACGCGAAACCGGCAACCTCGTGCTGGGCGGTAATATGGAGTTTCCCGCGGGGCATCTGGGCTTCACCGTCCATGGCGAGGGCTTCGTCCTCACCCGCGCCGCCTCGCGCGGGACAACCATCTCTCACCTTGCCATCAGCGAGGCGCACCCTTGCGCCCATTGCCGGCAGTACCTGAGCGAATTTGCCGCCACCCGCGACATGATCCTCATCGATCCGCTCGGCCACCGCCTCACCATGGCCCAGCTCTACCCCTGGCCGTTCGATCCCGGCTATCTGGGCGAAGCCGGCTACGTCCCCGGCGCCCGGCACGAGCGCAGCCTCGCCGCGAACGACCTGCCTGCGCCCACCGCCACCGCCCTGCTCGACGCCGCCTGCCGAGCCCACGCCCCCTACAGCAAGTGCCCCGGCGCCGTGGTGCTCACGCTCAGCGATGGCAACCTCGTCACCGGCTTTGCAATCGAAAGCGTCGCGTTCAATCCCACCATGGGCCCGCTGCAGGCGGCGCTGATCGACCTCAGCGCCAATGGCTATGCGGCCGCCGACATCACCGCCGCGGCCCTCGCCTGCATGCCCGGTGCCGATGTCGACTACAGCGCCTCCACCGCCGAACTGCTTGCCGCAGTGGCGCCCGGCATCCCCCTCACCATCATAGGCCTCACCTGATGTTGTCCACCGCCACCGCCAGCTGGGAAGACGTCGCCGCCGCGCTCGATCGTGGCCTCATCGCCGTCCTTCCTGTCGGGGCAGTGGAGCAGCACGGCCCGCACCTGCCGCTCCTCACTGATACGGTGCTGGCCAGCGGCGTTGCACGTCGCATCAGCGAAGGCCTGCCGGACGCCCTCCTCCTCCCCGCCATCGCCTATGGCGATGCGTGGACGGCAGAAGGCTGGGCCGGCACTCTCTCGCTCTCGCCAGATACGCTGCGCGCCAGCGTCACCGATATCGGGCGCGGCCTCCACCGCATGGGCGTGCGCGGCCTCGTCACCGTCAACGGCCATTTCGGCAATCGCGAACCCATCGCCCTCGCCGCCCGCACCTTGAGCGAACTCGGCCTCCCCGTCCTCCATCTCGACTACCCGCAGCTCGAAACGATCGCCGCCGAGCACATGGAATCCGAACCGGCCGGCCCCGGCTTCTATCATGCCGACGAGGTCGAGACCTCGATGATGCTGGCGCTGGCACCCGAGGGCGTCCGCCTCGAGCGCGCCCAGCCCGAATACCCCGACTTCCCGCCGCTCTTCGGGCATGAGCCGATGAAACTCAGCGCCTTCAACCGCTCCGGCACCTTCGGGGACCCGCGCCCCGCCACCGCGGACAAGGGCGAGGCCCTCATCGCCGGCATCGCCACCGAATCCCTGAGGCTGATCGCCCTCTGGCGGGAGCAGCACGCAATATGAGGCATCCCCGCGCAAAGAGGGGTGCAGCACGCGCACAAACCCCTGTTCCCGGCACTCCTATGAGGCCATAGCATGACCGCAGCCCCCGCCGATCTCCACATCACCGCGCGCGACGAGGTCGCCATCCGGCAGGACCTGCTTCTCGTCGCGCTCGGCAAGCGGCCTGCCGACCGCATCCTGCGCGTCGGTCGCCTGCTCGATGTCGGGACCCGCACCTGGCTCGAGGATCAGGAGATCGTCATCAAGGGCCGCCGCATCGCCTGGGTCGGTCCCGCGGGGCAGTATACCGGCACCGCCGCCGAGCACGTCCACGAGCCGGGCCTCAGCGCCGTTCCCGGCTTCGGCGAGGTACACAAGCATATCGAAAGCTCCCACCTCACCCCCGAATGGGAGGCCGCCCTCGTCATGCCGCGCGGCAACACCTGGACCTGCGAGGCGAGCCACGAGTTCTCCAACGTCGATGGCCCTCACAACCTCGAGTTCTGGTTCAAGGCGCGCGAGCATGGCTCACCGCTGAAAATCTTCCCGCAGCCCGGTTCTGCGGTCCCTCCCACTGCCTATGAGTGGGGCGGCGGCTATTTCGGGCACGACGAGCAGCAGGGGTTCATGTCCGAAAGCCTGATGGTCACCGGCCTCGACGAGGTGATGGACTGGCCCGCCGTCTGGAACCCTGAGAACCCCTCGCATCAGCGCCTCTGGGGCATGATCGGTGCCACCATGGCAGCGCGCGGCGTGGTCGAGGGCCACGGCGCCGGCCTCCGCTCGCTCGCCGAAATCAACGCCTTTGCGGCCGCCGGCCTCGCCTCGGACCACGAGATGATGAGCGGCGAGGAGGCGTGGGAGAAGCTGCGCCACGGCCTCTTCATCGAAATCCGCATCCACTCGATGACCGAGATCGTCGGCTACCTGCTCGAAAAAGGCCTCGCCGACTGGAGCCAGGTCGCGTTCGCCACCGACGATCGCTCGGCCTCGGACACGCTCCGCACCGGCGCCACCGATCACAATGTCCGCACCGCCATAGCGGCAGGACTGGCACCCGAAATTGCCATCCAGTGTGTCACCATCAACCCGGCCCGCCACATGCGGCTCACCCCGTGGGTTGGCTCGGTGTCACCGGGGCGCTATGCCGACATAGTATTGCTCTCGGACGTCCCGTCGCTCGAAATCGCAAAGGTCTGGGCCGATGGAAGGCAGATTTCCGAAGGGACGCGCTACCTGCCCGAAGTGCCGAACATCGCCTGGCCGAAATGGGCGACCGAAACCGTCAACATCCGCCGCGAACTCACCGCTGCCGACTTCGCCATCAAGGCCGCGCCCGGGCGTACGACGATGAACGCCGCCGTCATCCGTCCCTTCCACTGGCACCCCGACTTCTACACCATGGAACTGCCGGTCGTGGACGGTGAGGTCCAGCGCCTCGGATCGGAAAACCTGACGAAGTTCGCCATCGTCGACCGCTTTTCGGGCGAGGGCAAAGTTTCGAAGATGTTCTGGCGCGGCTGCGGCCCGCGCGATCCGGACACCGCCGTCGCCTGCTCTGTCGCGCATGACAAGCACAATATCTGGGTCTGCGGCTCCTCCGACGCCGCCATGGCCAAAGCCGTCAACGCCCTGCGCGAGATTCAGGGCGGCTGGGCCCTCGTCCATCGCGGCGAAGTCACTGCCACCGTCCGCTACGAGATCGGCGGGCTGATGAGCCAGCGTTCGGCCGCCGAACTCGATGCCGAGATGCAGGCGCTCTGCCGCGCGGCAGAAAAGGTCGACTGGATGTACGAGCCCACCTTCCGCCCACGCTGGAATCCCGGATTCCCCGAACGGTTGATGTTTGCCACCTTGACCTGCGCGCCATGGACGTGGGTGCTCGTCGCTCCCTCGCCGTTGGCGCCCGAGGGTTTTGTCAACGTCAGCACCGGCGAGGTGCATCCGGTCGTCTGGTAAGTGGCAATTCCAACGGACGAAACCGCTTTACTAAACCGCTTTCATAGTCATAATCCCGGGTGCTGACGGGGGACTTAATGGCAACGATCCACGATGTGGCGGACCATGCGGGGGTCTCTCCTACCACCGTTTCGCGCTACCTGAACCGCCGGATCGAGTTGCCGCCCGCCACTGCGGCGCGCATCGATGCTGCCATCGCTGCGCTCGACTACCGCCCGAACCTGCTGGCGAAACGCCTCTCCACCGGCAAGACCGAGGCCGTCGGCCTCGTCACCCCAGAAATTCGCGAGCCCTTCTTCGCCGAACTCGCTTCCGCCTTCGAGGACGAGGCCGACCGGCATGGTTACACGGTGTTCATGTCCTCCACCCGCTCGGACCGCAAACGCGAGATCGCCTCGCTGGAGCGCCTGCACGACCGCCACGTCGATGGCCTCGTGCTGATGACCAATACCCCTGACGACGGCACGCTGGCGAAACTCATCGGCAAGCGCCGGAACGTCGTCCTCCTCGACGAGGACATTCCGGGCGTCAACGTCCCGCGCCTTTTCGTCGAGAACACAGAAGGTGCCGAGGCCGCCACCCGCCACCTCATCGAAGCCGGCCATACTCGCATCGCCTACTTGGGCGGCCCGCACGGCCTGTTCTCCGTCGTCGAGCGCCACCAGGGTTTCCGCAACGCCATGGCGGCCGCCGGCCTGCCGGTTCATCCCGAATATGTGTCGCTGGGCGGCTTCGATCCCGAACTTGCGCGCGCCAGCGTGATGAATTTCCTTGCGCTGCCCGAGCCGCCTACCGCCATCTTCGCCTCGTCCGACTATCTGGCCATCGGCGCCGTGATGGGGCTGCGCGATGCAGGTATATCGGTGCCCGGGCAGATGTCGCTGATCGGCTTCGACGACATGCCCTTCGGTGCGCTGCTCACCCCGCCCCTCACCGCCGTGCGCCAGCCGGTCGATCAGCTCGGCCGTACCGGATTCCAGCTGCTGCTCAAGCTGCTCAACGGCGAAACACCGCCCGCCCTCACTCGGCTGCCGGTCGAACTCATCCGCCGCCACTCGGTCGGCGCTCCCAGAACGAAGGGTCTATGAAGTGTCAAAACGCGTACTGATCGCCGGGGAATCCTGGGTCACCCATTCCATCCACACCAAGGGCTTCGACAGCTTCACCACCACCGAATATAATGAGGGTGTCGCCTGGTTGCGCGCGGCGCTTGAAAGCGGCGGCTGGGAGGTCACCTTCCTCCCCAATCACCTAGCAAGCCGCGATTTCCCGCAGACCCCTGAGGATATCGCACGCTATGACGTGGTCATGCTGTCGGACATCGGCAGCAACACGTTGCTGCTCCACCCCGACACCTTCGTGCGCTCGAAGCCGCTGCCCAACCGTCTGATATCAATCAGGGACTATGTAAAAAACGGCGGCGGCCTCGTCATGATCGGGGGCTACCTCACCTTCCAAGGCATTGAAGCCAAAGGCAAATGGGCCAACTCGCCGGTCGAGGAGGCGCTGCCCGTAACGCTCTACCACCACGACGATCGCGTGGAGTCGCCGCAGGGCGTCGTTCCCAATGTCGGCGATCCATCGCACGCTGTCACCAGAGGCCTTCCGGCCGAGTGGCCGGCGCTCTTGGGCTACAACCAGGTAGTCGCCAAGCCTGACGCCGAAGTCCTCGTGCGCGTGGGCGGCGACCCGCTCGTTGTCGCCGGTACCTACGGCAAGGGCCGCTCAGCCGTCTTCACTTCCGATTGCGGCCCGCACTGGGCCCCGCCGCCCTTTTGCGACTGGGAAGGCTACGCGCCGCTGTGGAACAACATCGCCAACTGGGTGGCCGGCAAATGAGTGACGCTCCCGTCAAGGTCAAGCAGGCCCCCGATCCCTGGCAGCGCACCACTACCGAGAACGGCTTTCCTGCCGATGAAGTCATCTCGGCGCTGCAGAAGTCCATCCGCCGCGGCCTAACCGAAAACGCCGTGCTGCTCGGCTGGGAAATGTTCATCACCTCCCCCGAGCTCGAGGCCAAGATGTGGTCGCGGCTGCAGGTGATCTCGGTTGAGGATATCGGCTTTGGCAACCCGCAGGCGCCCATCCTCATCGACACGCTGTTCCGCATGCACGAGCGCATCGAGCGCCCCCAGCACGACCGCTTCCTTTTCGCCGCCCACGCCATCCGCGCGCTGGCCATGAGCGAGAAGGACCGCACCACCGACGACATGGTCAACTGGGCCAAGCATTCGGTTGCCTTCGGAGAACGTCTCCCCGAGATCCCCGACTTCGCCATCGACATGCACACTGGCCGCGGCGAAGCCATGGGCCGCGACTACCGCTACTTCATGGAAGAAGCGAGCAAGGTCGTCCCCGAGTCGGCGACCCGCGAGACCAAATACCGCGAATGGATCCTGAAGGCCCTTGATGAGGGGAAGCTGAGTTAAGGCGGGCCATACCCCCCACCCTGGCTCTGCCACGGCCTTTCGGGGCCTGGCCTCGCTACCCTCCCCAGGAGGGAGGGAAACAGTGGCTCAGGTCAAGCTACAGCGCCCCCTCCCCTCGATGGGGAGGGTAGCGCAGTTTGGCGGCGAAGCCGCCGTAGCGGGGCCGGGGTGGGTGGAGCAACGAGCGTTGCCCCTGCTAGAACACACCCAAGAAGCGCATCAGCGCTCGTCCATAGGAGGACCCCATGCCCGCTCCCGTCGCCGTGCTCGGCATTTTTGTCGCCGATCTCGCTTTCAAGGCCCCGCGCCTGCCGGTAATGGGCGAAACCCTGCTCGGCCAGGGGTTCAAGGACGGCCCTGGCGGCAAGGGCTCCAATCAGGCCATTGCTGCCGCGCGCGCCGGCGCGGATGTGCACATGATCACCCGCATTGGCCGCGACACCTTTGGCGAGATGGCGCAGAAGACCTGGGCCGCCGACGGGGTGAACACCAGCGCAGTCACCATCGACGACACCCTACCTACCGGCGCCGCCTTCATCTTCGTCTCCACCGAAACCGGCAACAACGCCATCATCGTTGAACCCGGCGCCGCCGCGAACCTCTCCCCGGCCGATGTCGCGGCGGCCGAGCCGGTCATCAGCAGCGCGAAGGTGCTGGTGACCCAGTTCGAGCAGCCGGTCCAAACCGCCATTACCGGCCTCACGCTGGCGCGGAAACGCGGCGTGACAACCATCCTCAACCCCGCCCCCGCCGTCTCCGCCGACAGGTCCATCTACGCGCTTTGTGACTTTGTCACGCCAAACGAGACGGAAGCCGCGACCATCACCGGCCTCAAGGTCGACACGGAAACCGACGCCCTCGCCGCCGCCAACGCCTTACTCGCCATGGGCGCGAAGAATGCCCTGATCACGCTGGGCGAAAAGGGTGCCTTCCTGCACGGGGAAGCCGGTACCGCCCTTGTCCCCGCCTTCAAGGTCCCCAAGGTCGTCGATACCACCGGCGCCGGCGATGCCTTCAACGGCGGCTTCGCCACGGCCCTTGCGGAAGGCAAGTCCCCCCTCGAAGCCATACGCTTTGCCAACGCAACAGCGGCGCTGTCGGTACAGAAGCCGGGCACCGCGCCGAGCATGCCGACCCGGTCGGAGATCGAGGCGCTGCTACTGCAGAGCTGACCACCAGACGCTGAGTGGTCGCCCTCTCCCGTTGTGGGAGAACGTGCCCGAAGTGCGGATGGGTTGGTACAGGCACAACGCCTGCGCCTTCACCCCAGCAGCTTCACCGCCGCGATGCGCAGCACCTCGCGGAACGCCGTCATGTCGGTGTACTCCGCTCCCTTCGGCGCATCGCCCACCACCACGGTCCCGCCGCGGTTCAGCACGCCGCCATGCATCATCAGGTTGTCGATGAACCCCAGGTCTTCCATCAGCATGCCGTCGGGGCCGCGCATGGCGCCGTGTTCGTCGACGTACCAACCGGTGCCGAAATACTGGCGGACGCGTTCGGCGTGGTCCGCCTTCACATTGGTGTAGGCGAAGGCGGGCTTGCCCTGCGCGCACATGTAGCCGAGTTCGAAGCAGGTGCCGGTATCGGCCGCAATGCCGCGGAACGGCGTCAGGTTGGCGATGATCGCGTCGGCAGAGTTCATCAACCGCTCGTCGATGGCGCTGATCGCCATGCCCAGCTCTTGCCTGGTTTCCGTCTTGGGTATTTCGAGGTCGCCAGGCGAGATCGGGATGAGCCCCGCTTCGCGGGTGAGGGCGATCTTCTGGTCGAGGATCTCGCGGGCATTGAGCAGGAACACTTCAGGTCCGGCCAGGTAGACGGATTTTGCCATGAAACACGGCTCACTTTCGTTCAGAATTGCTGCAGGTGGCGTTCATCTTCATGTCCGCAGGGTGACAATGTCTCCCGCTGACGAACGTCGAGACAATGTGGGCGCGGTCGGCGCCGTAGAGGATTTGCGCAATCAGATCAACGACTTGCACCTAGAACAGGCAGATCGCTGTTCGGGTCGATGGCAATCGCGTCGAACTGATACCCGGGCGAAAAAACTCGGATCGGCAGGTCCAGCGCGACCGCGCCTCGGGCCTTCGCGAGGTGAAAAGCCGTTTTGATGTCAATGGTTACGCCTGGATGTCCCCTTGTTTCACGTGGAACATCGGGGTCGATACCGGTTCCAGCGCGGGCCTCGATGTCGCCGAACACCGGCCCATGGATCAAGTCGCTGCGCAGCGTGCGTTCTGGCAGCGTCTGGCTTCACCACACCACCTTGTGCTGCTCGCCGGTCTGTACGTTTACAAAGCCCTCCGGGCAGGCCTCGGTGGGTGCCACCAGCACCCAGCGCCAGGGCGAGCAGGTGAGCGTCGCGAATTTCAGGTGCTCGGGAATACCCGGCTTCCACAGGTTGTCGCCGCCAGGGCGATACATCCACTCCACCTTCTCGGCGGCGGCATAGAATGCCTTCATGTCGCGGTCGTAGTCCTCGGCCGGCCGCGCCGTCATCAGCCCGCCGATCTCGAAGCGCATCTCGGCGACCACTTCGCCCCTGTGCACCAGCACCCAGCCGCCATCGATTTCCTGCAGGCGGTTCACGGCTTTGGCCATCGCTTCGTCAGATGAGCCCACGCACCAGACATTGTGGCTGTCATGAGCCACCGACGAGCAGAGCGCCGTGTCCTCATCCACCGGGCCGCAGCCGGTCCAGAACATCTTTGCCACCGCGCCATCGCCGCGATAGCGGTCGATCAAGGCCCATTTGGTGATGAGCCGCGAGGTGTCGCGCTGCACCTCGCCGTCCACCACCGGCAGCTCTTCGACCCAGAAATCCTCGTTCCAATGGAACGGCCGGAGCACGGCGGCCTTCATCGTCGTCCGCCCCGGCTCGGCCTTGATCGCGAAGTCGGCGGCGGTGAGCGTGCGCCCGATGTTCATGGTCTTCCTGGCCCAGTCGGGCCAGTCCACCGGCACCAGCGGCCCGGTGAAGGTCTTGCCGTCGGATTGCAGCCTGCCATCGGCATAGACGTGGCGGATCGACAGCGTGTTCACGTCATCCAGCAATACTATGTCGGCATAGCGCCCCGGCGCGATCGAGCCCACCCACTGGTCGATGCGCATGTGGCGGGCCGGGTTGATGGTGGCGCACTGAATGGCGATTTCGGGCGCGAGGCCATACTCGATCGCGAGGCGGACATTATAGTCCGAGGCGCCCTTTTCCAGAGTCTCGGTGGCCGAGCGGTCGTCGGTGGTGAAGGCGACGTTCTGCCAGTCGGGCAGCCATTCGATGAGCTGCGGCATGATCACATCGTAGGAGAAGGGCCTCAGCTCGGTAAAGATGCCGTGGCTCAGGCGTTGCCGCGCCTCCTCGAAGGCCCATACCTCATGGTCCGAGGAGATGCCCGCAGCCGCAAAGGCGCTGAGGTCGTGCGGGTCGATGAGCCCGGAACCATGGCCCTCCACCACGCCGCGCTTCTCGAAAGTCGCGCCGATCATCCCCCACATGCGCACATAACCGGGATTGCCGGGATCCCACACCGACGGCCAGTCCATCACCTCATCGAGGCTGACCGTGCCCATGTCGTCCTCGAGAAAACCGCGCTGTTCCTCATAGCCGTAGTAGCCACCCGATTCCTCCCAGGCGCTGGGCGGCACCGCTGAACCGGGCTGGATGAAGATCTTGAGCGGGGAGCCGGCCTCGCGGGCCTTCTGCCAGAACTCCTGGTTCTTCGGCCCGTTCACGTTGGCAAACTCGTGGCTCGCCTCGCAGGTCCAGGTGTTGCCGCGCGGGATCACCAGCGCCGCCTCGTATTCGGGCGTTATGTGGGTGGATTCGATGTGCTTGTGCACCTCGCCGAAGCCCGGCACGGCCGAGAGGTTGGGGTAGCGGACCCGCTCCTTCACCTCGCCCCTGTAGCTGCCGCGTGGACCCACATAGGCGACGCGCCGGCCGGAAATGACGATCTCGTAGTCCTCGAGCCAGTGGCGCGAGTGGACGGAGAGCATCCGCCCTACCTCGATCAGCAGGTCGGCAGGCCGCTTGGCAAGCGAAACCAGCAACAGGTGCTGGCGGATGGCCACTTCGTCCTCGGGGTTGAGGATCAGGTCATCGGGCAGGTTCATGCAACGCTCTTCAGGTCGGGCCAATGCGAGCAAGTAAAGCGGTTTACCAAACCCGGCGCAATGGTTCCGAGCGGCCAATATATGCGAAATTCGGGTACGTTTGGCCGCGGCTCGTCAAGCGGCCAAGTCCGCCACCACGGCATCGAGCACCGGCCAGCCCTTATCGGTGACCCGGATGAAGCCGTTAGGCAGGGTTTCAACGAAACCTATGGCCTTGAGCTCGTTGATCTGGCGCTGTGAGATGGCGCGGCCGGAGATACGGTGGAAGCGCTTGGGGTCGATGCCTTCGCGCAGGCGCAGCCCCATCACCAGCAGCTCGTCGCCCTCTTCCTCCCAGGTGAGGATGTCGTCGGTGACGAGGCCGTGGCCGCGCGCCTGGACGCGCTTCTGCCAGTCGAACGGCATCTTTTCCGTCGCGGTGGCATGGCGCTGGTTGTTGATCAGAAGGCGGCCATGGGCACCGGGGCCGATACCGGCATATTCGCCGTAACGCCAGTAGATCAGGTTGTGGCGGCTCTCCTGCCCCGGGCGGGCATGGTTGGAGATCTCGTAGGCGGGGAGGCCCGCCTTCTGCGTCATTTCCTGCGTCAGTTCGTAGAAGTCGGCGCTGGTTTCCTCATCAGGCATCTTGAGCTTGCCGGCGCGGAAAAGGTCGTAATAGCGCGTGCCCTGCTCGATGGTGAGCTGGTAGAGCGACAGGTGCCCTGCCTCGGCCAGCCACAGCGCCTCGGTCAGCTCGTCCTGCCAGTCCTCGAGGGTCTGGTGCGGGCGGGTGTAGATGAGGTCGAAGCTCGAGCGCGGGAAGATGGATTGGGCCAGCCGCACGGCGGCCACCGCCTCGTCTACGGTGTGGCGGCGGCCGAGCTCGGCCAGCGGCCCCTCGCGCAGGGACTGCACGCCGAGCGAGACGCGGTTGACGCCGGCGGCGCGGTAACCGCGGAAGCGGTCGGCCTCGACCGAGGTCGGGTTGGCCTCGAGGGTGATCTCGACCCTGGGGTCGATCTCCCAGTGCTGCGCGATGGCGTCGAGGATGGCGCCCACCGAGCGCGGGTCCATCAGCGACGGGGTGCCGCCGCCGAAGAAGATCGACTGCACCACGCGGCCGGGCGCCTGCCGGGCGAAATAGGCGATCTCGCGCTGGTACGATTCGACATAGGCCGCTTCGTCGAACGGCCCGCGATGGACATGCGAGTTGAAGTCGCAATAGGGGCACTTGGCGGCGCAGAAGGGCCAGTGGACATAGACGCCGAACAGGCCGTTGGTCCGCGGATCCTGGGAATTGTGGCCTTCAGTGCTCAACGCCACCTCCCAGCACATCGTTGACGAAAAGCCCGAAGGCGCGGGCGCGGTGGCTGAGCCCGGGCTTGCCGGGGGCCCAGGAGTGCTTCATCTCGGCCGGCATCTCGCCGAAGGTGATGTCAAAACCCTGTGGCATGAAGACGGGATCAAAGCCGTGGCCCAGGTTGCCGCGCGGCGGCCAGACGATGGTGCCCTCCACCTTGCCGACATAGAGCTGGTCGCGCCCGTCGGGATGGGCGAGGCAGAGCGTGGCGTTGAAGGCGCCCTTGCGGTCGCCCGGCTCGTTGGCGCCCGCTGCCTGTAGCGCATCCTCGACCCGGCGCATGCCGAGGGAGAAGTCGCGGCCATTGGGCGTTTCGGCCCAGTTGGCGGTGTAGACGCCAGGCTTGCCGCCCAGCGCATCGACGGTGAGGCCGGAATCGTCGGCAAGCGCAATGCAGCCCGATGCCTGGGCCGAGGCATGCGCCTTGATGCGAGCGTTCTCGACGAAAGTGGTGCCGGTCTCGTCGGGCTCGGGCAGGCCAAGCTCGCCAGCCGAGACGATATCGAGGCCGAAGGGCGCGAGCAGCCCCTGGAATTCTCGCAGCTTGCCCGCATTGTGGGTGGCCAGCACCAGCCGGTCGCCGCGCCGCAATGTGAGCTTGTCCGCCATTATTCGAGCGCCGCCTTCTGGATTTCGGTGAGTTCGGCAATGCCTTTTTCGGCAAGCGACATCAGGTTGTCGAGCTCGTCGCGGCTGAATGGCACCTGCTCGGCCGTGCCCTGGATTTCAACGAACCTGCCGCTGCCGGTCATGACGAAATTGGCGTCGGTATGGGCTTCCACGTCCTCTAGATAGTCGAGGTCGAGCACCGGGGTGCCGCGGAAGATGCCGCAGGAAATGGCGGCGACGGAATCGCGCAGCGCATCGCCCTTGGTGAGCTTGCGCGCATCGAGCCAGCGGATGGCATCCACCATGGCGACATAGGCGCCGGTAATCGAAGCGGTGCGGGTGCCGCCATCGGCCTCGAGCACGTCGCAGTCGATGGTGATCTGGTTCTCACCCAGCGCCTGCATGTTGACCACGGCGCGCAGCGAACGGCCGATGAGACGCTGGATTTCTTGTGTGCGGCCCGACTGCTTGCCCTGCGCCGCCTCGCGCTTGGTGCGCGTGTCGGTGGCGCGCGGCAGCATACCGTATTCGGCCGTCACCCAGCCCAGGCCCGAGCCACGCCGCCAGCTGGGCAGCGTGGTTTCGACCGAGGCCGTCACGAACACCTTGGTGCGCCCGAAGGTGACGAGGCAGCTGCCTTCGGCCTTGGGGGCGACATTGCGTTCGAGGGTCACGGCCCGCATCTGGTCGGGCTGGCGTCCGGATGGGCGCATCAAATCACTCGGTTTCAGTGGCGTTAACCGCCTCTTAACCCTCGCGGAGGGTGGGAACAAGCTTGGGGCGCTTGGCGGACCACCGCTTTCCGCCTAAATGGTGAATATGACCGAGCGCGTAAGAGCCCCAGAAGACGTGCTGGCGGTGCTGAATGCCCGCAGCCAGGACATTTTCCGCAAATTGGTCGAGCGCTATCTCGATACCGGAAGCCCCGTCGCGTCGCGCGACCTTGCCCGCATGCTGAGCGTCGGGCTGTCGCCGGCTTCGGTGCGGAACGTGATGGCCGACCTCGAAGATTTGGGACTGATCGCCGCCCCACACACTTCGGCCGGCCGCATGCCCACCCAGCAAGGCCTGCGCTTCTTCGTCGATGCCATGCTGGAAGTGGGCGCGGTGGACGAAGCCGAAAAGGCGCAGATCGCCCAGCAGATCCAGGCCCCGACACAAGGTTCGGGCGGCATAGAGGAGTTGCTGACCGAAGCGAGCCAGTTGCTGAGCGGCCTGAGTCACGGTGCCGGCGTGGTGATCGCACAGAAATCCGACCTGGTGCTCAAGCACATCGAGTTCATCCGCCTCGATGCCGAGCGCGCCATGGTGGTGTTGGTCGGCGAAGACGGCACGGTGGAGAACCGCGTGCTGCCACTGTCGGCCGGGCTGACCGCCAGCGCCCTGACGCAGGCCTCGAACTATCTGGCGCATCTGGCACTGGGCAAGACGCTGTCGGAGACGCGCAAGGCCATCCAGGCTCAGCGCGATGAAACCCTGCACGAACTCGACGAACTGAGCCGCAAGCTGGTCGAGGCGGGCCTCGCGACGCTCGCTGATTCGGGCAATGCCTCACCCCCGACGGTGATCGTGCGGGGCCGCGCCAACCTCATCAACGACACCATGGCGTCCGAGGACATCCACCGGGTGCGCCAACTCTTCGACGAGCTCGAAAGCCGCGAGGGGCTACTCGAACTGCTCGGGGACGCCGAAAAGGCGCAGGGCGTGAAGATCTTCATCGGCAGCGAGAACAAGCTGTTCTCGCTCTCGGGTTCGTCGGTGATCCTCAGCCCCTACAAGGATGCCAACCAGAAGGTGGTTGGGGTGCTTGGGGTCATCGGGCCGACCCGGCTCAACTATGCCCGCGTGGTGCCGGTAGTCGACTATACCGCCAACGTCATATCGGCGATCATGAGCCGCAAGGGTTGAATATTCCGCCCCTTTGTCCGATATCGAGGTCAATCCTGTCGCCCAGACGCTTGGGCGACCAACCTTTTCCCAGGCCAATGATGAACGACGAAACCAGCAAGCCCGAGGATAACCAGCCCACACCCGAGGCCGCCAACACCAATGGCGCCGACGTGAAGGCCGAGGCCGCGACCGAGACCTCCAAGGACGAACAGCCGGCCGTCGATCCGCTAGAGGCGCTGCGCGCCGAGAACGCGGACCTGCGCGACCGGCTGCTACGCGCCGTCGCGGACATGGAGAACCTGCGCAAGCGGACCGAGCGCGAGATCGCCGATACCCGGTCCTACGCGATTGCCGGCTTCGCCCGCGACATGCTGACGGCCACGGATTCGCTGTCCCGCGCCCTGACGACCCTGCCGCAGGAGGCCCGCGAAGCTGCCGATTCGACCACCAAGTCGCTGATCGAAGGCATCGAGATGATCGAGCGCGAGATGCAGCGCCTGCTTGCCAAGCATGGCGTCAAGCCGATCGAGGCCGAGGGCCAGAAGTTCGATCCGCACAAGCACCAGGCCATGTTCGAGGTTCCCGATCCGAACCGTCCGGAAGGCACGGTGGTGCAGGTGGTGCAGGCCGGGTACACCATCGGGGAGCGTGTCCTGCGCCCGGCCATGGTGGGCGTGTCCAAGGGCGGTGGGGCGAACGGCGGTGCGCCGGCGGACCAGCCGGCCGAAGGCGCTGTCGACAAGAGCGTGTGATCCGCTCCCTGACCTTCTTGCGGAAAGGGCGCCTCAGGCGCCCTTTTTTGCTGCCTACTGTCAGGGCGTGACGAGGCTGGGGCAGAGGCTGGCGACGTCATACGGCGCCTGCGGCGAGGACATTTCCTCGAGGGCCCGCTCGGCATAGCTCTCGATCAGGTCGTCGGTGCCGGTGGCGTCGAACCCCGAGGCAGCGAGAAGGGTGGCGGCGCGATCGAGCAGCTGATCCGACCAGGCCTGATACTCGTCCGCCTCCTTCGTGTTGCCGGAGTCCGAGGCGTCGATCCCCAACCAGTAGAAGGCGTTGCCGCACCAGAGCAGCCGCTCGGCTTCCGGTGGCACCTCGCCCGCCGCCTCCGCCGGCACCGCCGTTGTAACCAGCAGCAGGGCGAAGAGCAGGCGGTGCATCGGGCTTGTCCTCAGACGATGTCGCCGGCGACGATGCGGTTGACGCCGGCCGCGTTCATGTCAGCCCACGCCTGGGCCAGCGAGCCGCCGGTGTCGATGCCGCGGCAGGCGTCCTCGATCACATAGGTCTCGAACCCCGCGGCGCGCGCATCGAGCGCGGTCCAGGCGACGCAGAAATCGGTGGCGAGGCCGGCGATGAACAGGCGCCTGAAGCCGCGCTCGCGCAAGTAGCCTTCGAGCCCGGTCTTGGTCTTGCGGTCAGCCTCCTCGAAGCCCGAGTAGGAGTCGATCACGTCGTGGTAGCCCTTGCGGATGACCAGTTGGCAGTGCGGCAGCTCGATATCGCTGGAGAATTCGGCGCCGTGCGTGTCCCACACGCAATGGTCGGGCCACAGCACCTGCGGACCGTAGGGCAGGCCAATCACTTCGAAGGGCTTCGACCCGGCATGGCTCGAGGCGAAGGAGATGTGGCCGGCCGGATGCCAGTCCTGCGTCATCGCCACGTTGTCGAAGCGCCGCCCCAGCCGGTTGATGGGGATGATGATCTCGTCGCCCCCCGCCACGGCCAGGCTGCCGCCAGGCAGGAAATCATACTGCAGATCGACAACGAGAAGCATATCGTCGGGGCGGGGTGTGATCGGCATGAGTCTGGCGTCTTCCTATTGCCCGAGCAGGGCTTTGCAATCTTCGAAACTGGGCGACTGGTCGCCATCGTTCCAGCCACCGCCATTGACGACGCGTGAAACGCTGGCCTCCAGCTTCTGCCTGTAGGCGGCAAGTGCGGCATCGGAATAGCCGGACTCGAGATAGATGGGCAGGGCCCGCTGGATCAGGTCCCGGGCGCCTTCCTCATATGGCTTGGCCGCGGCCAGCTTTTCCGGCGAGGCGTCGGTCGGTTGGTCCGCCACGAGGAGCTCGAATGCCGTGCCGCACCACAGGTCGCGCTCCGCCTCGGCCGGCACCACCTGCGCGAACGCGGCAGCGGGGGCGGACAAGAGGAGGAGTAAGGCGAGCGTGCAGCGCATCGGCAGGGTCTTCCGGGCAGGCAAGCCGGTTTTAGAGCACAAGCGGTAAACGGACCACAACCCTGTTTGCCGCATGACTCCCGCCGTCCGGCGCCGGGAAGGATTGACTAACCAGTCGGACAGCGCGCCGTTGAGGCGAAAGCCGCTAAAATGCTAGGAAAAGCCCCCGGCGCGCCGGCGGTTCGGCGCGCATCGTGGGAGCATTCTTTGAACCCGAGACTTTTGGGCACGCTCGTCGCCATTGGCCTGGTGGCGGCTCCGGCCGCCTCGCTGGCCCAGGACTTGACCTTCGTTCTTACCAACAGCTCGTCCTATGCGGTGAAAAGCTTCTTCACCTCGCCCGCCGACGTCGAGAACTGGGAAGAGGACATTTTCGGCGACAAGTACCTGCCGGCCGGCAACCAGGTGAACGTCACCATCGCCGATGGCCGTTCGCAGTGCACCTATGACCTGAAGTTCGTGCTCGAGAACGATTCCGAGTTCATCGAGAGCGGCATCGACCTGTGCGACCTGGGTGAGTACACCCTGTCCGACGCCGAGTAGTCCGGTCGCCCGCGGACCGATTGCCGGGCGGAGCATGGCCGGCGCGTCCGCGCCGGTCTGACGCAGCGGCGGCCGGAAAATCTCCGGAGCGCCAGCTTGCACCCCCCAAAACCCCCTCCTATATAGCCCTCAAGGCCCGGCAACGGGTCAATCGAGGATCAATCTCAGCAAACGGGAATTCGGACTCCCGGCCACGGGGTCAAGGAACTGCCGACAGGGGTTCCATCCGGGTTCGCTAGGAAAGAGGCAGGACATGGGTAAAGTAATCGGTATCGACCTCGGTACGACCAATAGCTGTGTCGCCGTCATGGACGGTACGACTCCGAAGGTTATCGAAAACGCCGAAGGCGCGCGCACCACGCCTTCGATGGTGGGTTTCACCAAGGACGGCGAGCGCCTGGTGGGCCAGCCGGCAAAGCGCCAGGCGGTCACCAACCCCGAGGGCACGCTGTTCGCGGTCAAGCGCCTGATCGGCCGGCGCTACAACGACCCCATGGTCGAAAAGGACAAGGGCCTCGTGCCCTTCAAGATCGTCAACGCCGACAATGGCGACGCCTGGGTGCAGGTCGACGGCAAGAAGTACTCGCCGTCGGAAGTTTCGGCGATGATCCTGTCCAAGATGAAGGAAACCGCCGAGTCCTATCTCGGTGAACCGGTCACCCAGGCGGTGATCACGGTTCCGGCCTACTTCAACGATTCGCAGCGCCAGGCCACCAAGGACGCCGGCAAGATCGCCGGCCTCGAGGTCCTGCGCATCATCAACGAGCCGACGGCGGCGGCGCTCGCCTACGGCCTCGACAAGAAGAACTCGGGCACCATCGCGGTCTACGACCTCGGCGGCGGTACCTTCGACATCTCCGTGCTGGAAATCGGCGACGGCGTGTTCGAGGTGAAGTCCACCAATGGCGACACCTTCCTCGGCGGTGAAGACTTCGACATGCGTCTGGTCGACTACCTGGCCGACGAGTTCAAGAAAGACCAGGGCATTGACCTGCGCAACGACAAGCTTGCGCTGCAGCGCCTGAAGGAAGCGGCGGAAAAGGCCAAGATCGAACTCTCGAGCTCGACCCAGACCGAAATCAACCTGCCCTTCATCACGGCCGATGCCTCGGGCCCGAAGCACCTGACGCTGAAGCTCACCCGCGCCAAGCTTGAGAGCCTGGTGGATGATCTCATCGCCAAGACCATCGAGCCGTGCAAGCTGGCCCTCAAGGATGCCGGCGTCACTGCGGCGCAGATCGATGAAGTGGTGCTCGTGGGCGGCATGACCCGTATGCCCAAGGTCATCGAGACGGTTAAGAACTTCTTCGGCAAGGAGCCCCACAAGGGCGTGAACCCGGACGAAGTCGTGGCCATGGGCGCGGCCATCCAGGCCGGCGTGCTGCAGGGCGACGTCAAGGACGTGCTGCTGCTCGACGTGACCCCGCTGTCGCTGGGCATCGAGACGCTGGGCGGCGTGTTCACCCGGCTGATCGACCGCAACACCACGATCCCGACCAAGAAGAGCCAGGTCTTCTCGACCGCCGAGGACAACCAGAGCGCGGTGACCATCCGCGTGTTCCAGGGCGAGCGCGAGATGGCAGCGAACAACAAGCTGCTCGGCAACTTCGACCTGAGCGGAATTCCGCCGGCTCCGCGCGGTGTGCCGCAGATCGAAGTGACGTTCGACATCGACGCCAACGGCATCGTCAACGTGTCGGCCAAGGACAAGGGCACCGGCAAGGAGCAGCAGATCCGCATCCAGGCCTCGGGCGGCCTGAGCGATGCCGACATCGAGCGCATGGTCAAGGAAGCCGAGGCGAATGCCGAGGCCGACAAGAAGAAGCGCGAGGCTGTCGAGGCCAGGAACCAGGCCGAGTCGATGGTCCACTCGACCGAGAAGTCGCTCAAGGACTACGGCGACAAGGTTTCGGCCGAGGACAAGCTGGCGATCGAGACCGCGCTCAACGACGTGCGCAACGTGCTTGAAAGCGACGACGCCGAGCAGATCAAGGAAAAGACCGCGGCGCTGGCCGAGGTATCCATGAAGCTCGGCGAGGCCATGTACAAGGCTTCGCAGGCCGAGGCGGAAGCCAAGGCCGAGGGCAGTGACAAGCCGGCAGACGATGATGTCGTCGATGCCGAATTCGAAGAGGTCAAGGACGACAAGAAGTCGGCTTAACCTTCGGCAGCCAAGGCTGTTCCACGTGAATCAGGGGCCTCCGGATCGTCCGGAGGCCTTTTTTGTGGCAACGATCACCCTTAAATCGCCACGGGCGTGCCCAAAAGTCATCATATCGGCGGCTACAGTCACATGACATTCGAAGGCGGCATCCGACTACGCATCAGCAGGCGTGGATGCCCAAGGGGAACGTGGCGGGTCCGAAGCCGGACCCGGCTGTTCGGGCGGCAATTCGAAAGGACCACCTCATGACGTCGGTGGATGTGCGCATGTTCGCGGCCAATGGCGCGCGGGAAGCCACTCACGCCGAGGGAGCAGCCACCGCTCCCGCCGACCGGCTCGATGCCGACATGCGGCACGTGCTGTCGGTGCTCGCACAGATGGGCGGCAAGCCGATCGAGTCGCTGCGCACGCCCGAGGCGCGGGCCCAGCCCACCCTCGACATGGCGCTCCGCCGCGTGCTGCGCGATCGCCATGACGACCAGGGCATCAACATGGAGATGCGCCTGATCCCCGGTCCCTCCGGCGATATCCGCGCCCGCATCTACACCCCGCAGGCCGAACCCACTGGGCCGCGGCCGGTGATTCTCTACTTTCACCCCGGCGCCTTCGTGCTCGGCGACGTGGACCACTACGACCCGACGCCGCGCACGCTGTCGCAGCGGACCGGGGCGGTCGTCGTCTCCTCGCACTACCGGCAGGCGCCCGAACACCGCTTCCCGGCCGCGCACGAGGATGCGTTCGCCGCCTGGAACTGGGTGGTGGAACATGCCGAGAGCCTTGGCGGCGACCCCAACCGCGTCGCTATCGTCGGTGAGGGTTCGGGCGGCAATCTGGGGGTCAATGTGGCGCTGCGGGCGCGCAACCAGAGCGTCAGGATGCCGATCCATCTGGGGCTGGTGACGCCCATGGCGACGCTGACCTTCGACCTCCCCTCCCATCTCGAGACCGAGGAGACCGGGCCCTACCGCACCGAGACCTTCAAATGGGCGGCGCGCAAGATGCTGCGCAACAAGGATGATGCGCGCGATCCCAGGCTCGAACTGATCGAGCGTTCTGACCTGGGCGGCCTGCCGCCGGCCACCATCATCCTTGCCGAAGCCGACCCGTTGCGCTCGGAGGGCGAGGCGCTGGCCGACCTGCTGCGACGCTCCGGCGTGTGGGTGGACTGCACCCTCTACGAAGGCGTGACGCACGGCTTCTTCGGACTCTACCAGGTCGTCAACAAGGCGATGTTCGCGCAGGGCCAGCTGGCGCGGAACCTCAACGCCGCTTTCGAGCGCTGAGCCCCATCAGGCATGCCGGTGGGGACAACCCCGGATTCCCCATTCGGCATATGACCCGCATCCAATAGAGTTGAACCGTGCTTCCACTATGGTAAGAGCGCGGCATCATACCTATCTAGACCGGGTGCCCGGGCGCGGGGGCAGCACCGGTATTGGGGACACAGCCGATTGGCGAAACGCGATTTTTATGAAGTGCTGGGTGTGCCGAAGGGCGCCGATGAGGCTACCCTGAAGAGCGCATACCGCAAGCTGGCCATGCAGTATCACCCGGACCGCAATCCGGGAAACGACGAGGCCGAGCACAAGTTCAAGGAAATCAACGAAGCGTACGACACGCTGAAGGACCCGCAGAAGCGCGCGGCGTATGACCGGTTCGGCCATGCGGCCTTCGAGAACGGCGGCGGGCGGGGTCCGGGCGGTTTCGGTCCGGAATTCACCTCGTCGATGTCCGACATCTTCGAGGACATTTTCGGGGACTTCATGGGTGGCCGGGGACGCGGCGGGCAATCGCGCCTGCGCGGCTCGGACCTGCGCTACAACCTCGAGATCTCGCTCGAGGAAGCCTTCGTCGGCCGCACCGTCGATATCGACGTGCCGACGCTCGCCACCTGTTCGACCTGCGACGGCTCGGGCGCCAAGCCCGGCACCGGCATGTCGACCTGCCGCCACTGCAACGGCCAGGGCAAGGTGCGCGCGGCGCAGGGCTTCTTCACCATCGAGCGCACCTGCCCGGTCTGCAACGGCCGCGGCCAGATCCTCGAGCAGCCCTGCACCGATTGCGGTGGCCAGGGCCGGCGCCAGCAGAACCGCACGCTCTCGGTCGATATCCCGAAGGGCATCGAGGACGGCACCCGCATCCGGCTCGCCAATGAGGGCGAGGCGGGCCTGCGTGGCGGTCCGCCGGGCGACCTCTACATCTTCATCTCGATCAAGCCGCACGACCTGTTCGTGCGCGACGGCGCCGACCTCTACGCCCGCGTGCCCATCGCCATGACAACGGCGGCGCTGGGCGGCGAGTTCGAGGTGCCGACGCTCGACAACACCCGGGCCCGGGTGAAGGTGGCGCCGGCCACTCAGCCGGGCCAGCGCGTGCGCCTCAAGGGCAAGGGCATGCCGGTGCTGCGCTCCAAGGACTTCGGCGACCTCTACGTCCAGCTCGATGTCGAGACGCCGCAGAACCTGTCGAAGCGCCAGCGCGAGCTGCTCGAGGAGTTCGAGCGCGAGTCGACGCGCGAGAATTCGCCGACCTCCGAAGGCTTCTTCGCCAAGCTGAAGAGCCTGTTCGAGAACTGATGCGTCAGAGCCGGACGGCCCTTCGCGGCCGGCCGGTTATCGGCTATCGTTTGTGCCATGAGCGATACGTCCCCGACTGCCCCGAAGACTGCCATCACCCTTTGCGGTTCGCTGCGCAAAGACTCGATCAACGAGCACCTCAGGCGGCATATGTCGGCAAAGCTGCGCGAGGCCGGGGTCGAGGTGACCGATCTCGACCTAAACGATTTCCCGATGCCGATCTTCAACCAGGACATCGAGGACGCCGGCGAGACGCCCGAGGCGGCCAAGCGGCTGGCCGAGCTGTTCCGCAGCCACGACATCGTCCTCATCATCTCGCCCGAGTATAATGGCGGGGTGACGCCGCTGATCGCCAATCTGATCTCTTGGGTGAGCCGGGAGAAACCGAACCCGTTCAAGCACGCCATCTTCGGCATAGGGGGGCTGAGCGACGGAAAGTATGCCACCATATTCGCCCTCTCCCATCTGCGTGACAGCCTGAGCAAACTCGGGGCGCTGGTGGTGCCTACCCTGCTCGGCCTGGGGCCCTGGCCCGACGTGTTCGACGAGAACGGTGAACCCAACGAGGGCAACATCAAGTGGAAGGTCGGGCAGATGGTGCGCGAGCTCACCCATTTCTCGCGCGGCGGTATCTGAGGTGACCTACGCCCTCTATGTGACGCATCCGCAGGTGGTGCAGGACCCCGATGTGCCAGTGCCGCGCTGGGGACTTTCGCCCAAGGGGCGCGAGCGGGCGGAACGTTTTGCGAACCACCCCATGGTCCGGACAGCGGGCCGCATCGTTTCGAGCGGCGAAACCAAGGCGCTGGAGCTGGCAGCGGCCCTCGCAGCGACCTCAGGAATAGTTGTGCAGTCCGGGGATAACTTCGGGGAAAACGATCGGTCGAGTACCGGCTTCGTTCCTCCCGACCGGTTCGAGCAGCTTGCCGATTCGTTCTTCGCGCATCCCGAGGTTTCGGTTGAGGGCTGGGAGCGGGCGATCGACGCGCAGGCGCGCATTGTCGCGGCGTTCGAGGCGGCGCTTGCCGGCCACGATCCGACCGTGCCGGTGATCTTCACCGGGCATGGCGCGGTGGGCACGCTACTCAAGTGCCACCTCGGCGGCCGCGCGATTGCGCGGAGCGAAGACCAGCGGCGGATGGGCGATCCGGGTGGCGGCAACGTCTTCGTGGTGCGGCTCAGCGACCGGGCACTGCTCACCGACTGGCTGGCGATCGAACAGCTGCCCGGGACGCTGGCGAACCCGGGCCTCGTTACAGGCTGACCTTCAGCCCGACCAGAAGGGCGGAGCGGGCGTAGTCGACGCCGAATGTGCCTTCGCCTTCGCTCGTTGCGCTTACCCGGTCGAGGGCCGACTGGTAGCGGAACTCGCCAAAGACGCTGACCGCCTCGACAAGCGATACTTCGCCGCCGACAAACACCTGGGCGGCAGCGCCATAGCCACTGGCATCATACTGGTCGTCGGAGAGGCAATCGTCGATGACGTGCGCATAACCGAGGCCCAGGCCGCCGTAGAGGCCGAAATTGCCGGTAACCGGCAAGCTGTAGACCGCGTTGGCCGTGGCCAGTGTAGCGACGAGGGCGTTGGTGTCGCCTGCGTAGTTGGCGCTGCTATGGCTCAGATCGAGTTCAATGGACAGGCCCGGAACGGGCGTGGCCACACCGAGCGCCGCGCCAAAAAGATGGCCCTCCTGCACATCCCATGTGCCAAAGCCGGCGAACTTCGCATCCTCGGCCGTGCCGCCGCCATAGACCTTGACGTAGACGTCGGTCCATTCCTCCGCCATCGCCACGCCCGGTAGGGCGATGAGAATGGCGGCCAAAGCTGATTTGAACATGGGAGCCCCTTTAAGATTCCCTGCGTCTAGCGCACGCCCGCCCGGCTGCAAATCAGCCTTGCGGCCAATCAACGGCTCTTTGCGGGATCCCATTCAGCGAGGCCGAAGAGGTCGATGGCGTCGTCGAGGGCGAGCTTGAGGCGGTCGAGGCGGGCAACGTCGTGATCGACCTCGCGCAGGCGTGTGGGACCGGCCAGCGGGGCTTCGGCGAGGAGCGCGCGGCCCTTGTCGGTGAGGCCGACGAGACGGGCACGGCGGTCGTTGGGGTCGGTGCGGACGGTGACGAGCTCCATGCGGCGCAGCCCGTCGATTGACTGGCCGAGCGTGGCGGGGTGCATGACCAGCGCCTTGCGCAGGGCGGCGAGCGGCAGCTGCGGGCGCTCGGCGCAGATGCGGAGCACGGCAAGTTGCAGGCCGGTGATGCCGAAACGCTTCTTGAGATCGAGGTGGAAGGCGTCGATGGCCCGCTCCAGCCGCACCCAGGAAACGATGGCGGATAGCGCCTGCTGCTGCACGAAAATCACTCCGAGTCGGCTTGGTCGGCGCGGACCTTATGGAAGCATAATATGGCTCGCAAGCCTTGACCCGAACCGCCGATGCATGGCACTGACCGGAAAATCCGGAGACATCGCCATGGCAGGGACACTGATCGTCGCGCTCGACCTCGACACGCGAGGCGAGGCGGAGAGCTTGATCGCGCGGCTCGGGGACAGCGTCGATTTCTACAAGATCGGCTACCAGCTGTTCTATGGCGGCGACGGGCTGAACCTGGGCAAGGCGCTGCTGGCGGCCGGCAAGCGCGTGTTCTTCGACCTCAAGCTGCTCGATATCGACAACACCATCGAAAAGGGCGTGGCGGCCATTGCCCGCACCGGCGCGACGATGCTGACCGTGCACGCCTACCCCAAGACGATGCGGGCGGCGGCGAAGGCCGCGGCAGGCTCGGGCCTCAGCGTGCTGGGCGTCTCGGTGCTCACTTCGATGGATGACGGCGACCTGACGGAAGCCGGTTACTCCCGCGACGCCGCGGGACTGGTGGCGCTCAGGGCGCAGCAGGCGCTCGATGCCGGGATCGGCGGGCTCGTCTGCTCGGCCAATGAGGCCGAGATGGTGCGCGGCATTGTCGGTGCGAAACTCTCCATCGTGACGCCGGGCATACGGCCGGCCGGTGCGGCGGTGGGCGACCAGAAGCGGGTAATGGGACCGGCCGCGGCGATCGCTGCCGGTGCGACCCATCTCGTCGTGGGTCGGCCGATCACGGCGGCGCCCGATCCGGCCGAGGCGGCGCGCGCCATTCTTGCCGAAATGGCTGGCGGCACGCGCTTCGCCTGAGCTATAGGCCAGCCGGAGGTTTCAGGAGTTACTGATGGCTGACTTGAAGGTGGCAATCGCCGGCGCCGGCGGCAGGATGGGGCAGACAAACATCAGGGTCGTCCTGCAGTCCCCGGGTGTGCAGCTCCATTCCGCCTTCGATCGCGCGGGCACGCCGCTGATCGGCAAGGATGCCGGCGGGGATATCGGTGTGCTGGTGACCGAGGATGTGGACGCTGCCCTCACCGGCGCCGAGGCGATTCTCGATTTCACCGCACCGGCCGCTTCGGTGGCGCTGGCGCAGAAGGCGGCCGAACGCGGCCTCATCCACATCATCGGCACGACCGGCTGCTCGGCCGAGGACGATGCGGCAATCAAGGCGGCTGCGGATGCAGGCGCGCGGATCGTCAAGGCCGGCAACTTCTCGCTCGGGCTTAACCTGCTGCTGGGCCTTGTGGAGCAGGCGGCGCGGGCTCTGCCGGACTTCGACATCGAAATCCTCGAGATGCACCACAACAAGAAGGTGGACGCACCTTCGGGCACGGCCCTGATGCTGGGCGAAGCCGCGGCCAAGGGGCGCGGCATTGCGCTGGCCGACAATTCGGTGCGCTCGCGCGACGGGCATACGGGCCCGCGCGTCGAAGGGTCGATTGGCTTTGCCACCCTGCGCGGCGGCAGCGTGATCGGCGAGCACAGCGTGATCCTTGCCGGTTCCTCTGAGCGGATCGAGCTCGGCCATATCGCCGACAACCGGGCGCTGTTCGCCGAGGGCGCAGTGCGCGCCGCGCTGTGGGCCAGGGACCAGAAGCAGGGTCTCTACTCCATGGCCGACGTGCTCGGCTTCAACTGAGAGGGCTTATCGATGACCGGAACGCTGATCCTCGTTCGCCACGGCCAGAGCGACTGGAACCTCAAGAACCTGTTCACCGGCTGGAAGAACCCGGACCTGACCGAGCAGGGTCAGGCCGAGGCGCGCGCCACCGGGCAGAAGCTCAAGGCCGCCGGCTACGTGCCCGACGTGTACTTCACCTCGGCGCTACGCCGGGCCCAGCACACGCTCGACCTGATCCTCGAGGAACTCGGCATTACCGAGGTGACGATCACCCGGTCGATCAAGCTCAACGAACGCGACTATGGCGACCTCACAGGGCTCAACAAGGACGATGCGCGGGCCAAATGGGGCGAGGAGCAGGTGCTGATCTGGCGCCGCTCGTTCGACGTGCCCCCGCCGGGCGGCGAGAGCCTGAAGGATACCGCGGCGCGCACCCTGCCCTATTACGAAGCCGAGATCGTGCCGCTGCTCAAGGCCGGCAAGACCGTGCTGGTGGCGGCGCACGGCAACTCGCTGCGCTCGATCGTGATGGCGGTCGAGGGGCTGACGCCGGAGCAGATCCTGAAGCGCGAACTGGCGACTGGGGAGCCGGTGGTCTATCGTATCGGCGCGGACGGAAAGTTGGCGGAGAAGTTGGCGATCTGATCGGCTGACCGGAGGCTATGTCCGGGCGCCGCACCCCCACCCTAGCTTTGCCACGTCGCTTCGCTCCTGGCGCCGCTACCCTCCCCACAAGGGGGAGGGAGACCAGAGTCCGTGCCCGATCCGTGCGCGCCCTCCCTTCCCTTGATGGGGAGGGTAGCGAAGCTGGCCGGCTTGCCGGCCGTAGCGAAGCTTGGGTGGGGTGAGACTCAACCCCGCGTCACCGCGCTTTCCCAGCCCAGGATGGCGCGTTTTCTCGGCAGGCCCCAGTGATAGCCGGTCAGCGCGCCGGTGGAACCGACGACGCGGTGGCAAGGGACGACGAAGCTGATGGGGTTCTTGCCGACGGCGGCGCCCACGGCACGCGAGGCTGACGGGCGGCCGATGTGGTTGGCGACCGACTGGTAGGTGGTGGCCTTGCCGACCGGGATCTTCAGCAGGGTCTCCCAGACCTTCACCTCGAAATCGGTGCCGATGAGATAGACCCGGATGGGCTGCTCGGGGTTCCAGCGGCTGGGGTCGAAGATGCGGGCGGCGACGGGGGCAATGGCCTGGTCGTCGCGGCGATAGGTGGCATTGGGCCAGCGGTTGGCGAGGTCCTCGAAGGCCTGCTGTACCGTCATTTCGGCGTCCGCGAAACCGATGCCGGAGAGGCCGTATTCGGTGATGGTCAGCACGGCGGTGCCAAAGGGCGACGGGGCGGCGCCCCAGATCATTTCGAGGCCGCCGCCGCGGGCCCGGTATGCGCCCGGCGGCATGGCGACATGGGTGACGAAGAGGTCGTGGAGACGCGAGGTGGAGCTGAGGCCCACCTCGTAGGTGGTATCGAGCACGCTCTGGTTGTCGGCCAGCAACCTCTTGGCGTGGTCGAGGGCGACGCATTGGGCGAAGCTTTTTGGCGTGAGCCCGCACCAGCGCCGGAAGAGGTCGGTCAGCTGCCGTTCGGTGAGGCCCATGGCATGGGCGAAGCGCGGCAGGTCGATCTCGTCCGGCTGCGTCTCGCTCAAATAGGCGATGGCGGCGCGGACAGTCTCGTAGTCCGAGTTGGCGATGAGGGTTTCGTGTTTCATGGTGCGCCGACCGTAGGCTGGCCTCCCTTGGCAGGCGACCCGGTTTTCACGTGAAACAGTGCCGGACGGATCAGCTGCGGGCGCGCCTAAGGGCCGTGCCGAAGGCCTTGGCAAAGCTCGACTTCTCGTCCTGATTGAGGAAGGACCCGAGGACGACATCGCGATCCCGGGTGCGCAGGTGAAGCCCCGTAGTGCGCTCGTTGTAGTCGCGATCGATCACCAGCTTGACGAAGGCAGGATTGAAACGGATCAGCGTTTCCTTGCCGTTGCCGTCGACCTGCCTGAGCTCGAGCTGGTCGCGCCACAGCGTCACCTGCTCGTAGCGCTTGCCGTCCCGGAGCGAGGCCCACATCGCCCAGACAATGAGCGCCACGTCGAGACCCATGAAGCCGATGATGGGCCAGGCGCCGAGCGACCAGAAGGTGATGATGGGAACGGTGGCGGCCACGGCCACGATTGCGATGACGACGCGAAAACCGCGCTGCCCCAGTGACCTGTGCGGCGTGAGCCTGGCGGCGAAGAGGGGGCGTGCTTGCGTTTGGGTCGTCATCTTGGGCATCAGTATAGGCTCAGAATCGGGATGACGGAAATGGGCCCACGAAATTTGAAGAGGCTGCCGAAGGCAGATGTCGAGGCCATTTTCGGCGCTTTTGCGGCAGCCAATCCCGAGCCGAAGGGCGAGCTGGACTATGTGAACCCCTATACCCTGCTGGTGGCGGTGGTGCTTTCGGCGCAGGCAACAGATGCCGGGGTGAACAAGGCGACGGCCGGACTGTTTCCCATTGCCGACACGCCCGAGAAGATGGTGGCGCTCGGGGTGGAGGGGATCGAGGAGCGGATCAAGACGATCGGGCTCTATCGCGGCAAGGCGAAGAACGTCTTCGCGCTGAGCAAGATGCTGATCGAGCTGCATAATTCCCAGGTGCCGCAGGAGCGGGAAGCGCTGGAGGCGCTGCCCGGCGTCGGACGGAAGACGGCAAACGTGGTGCTCAACATCGCCTTCAAGCAGCCGACCATCGCGGTGGACACCCACCTGTTTCGCGTGTCGAACCGGACCGGGCTCGCCCCGGGCAAGACCCCGCTCTCGGTCGAGCAAGGGCTGCTGAAAGTGGTGCCGGAGCAATACATGCTGCACGCCCATCACTGGCTGATCCTGCATGGCCGCTATGTGTGCAAGGCACGAAAACCGGAGTGCTGGCGCTGCGTAATCCGCGAGTGGTGCCGGTTCGAACCGAAGACGCCGGCGCCGAAGGCGGGGTGAGGTTGCGGCGGAGATGAACGGTCGCTGAGCGGATCATGAACGGCGACTGAGTGGATCCTGAACGATCCAGAGGCAGTGCGACTGGACGAGTGTCGTCAGTCGTGCCTGTGTTGCCTCCATCCGTTGCGCCTGCTCGCCCTCCCCCGCTCCCCGGTGGAGGACCACCTTCTACCTCGGCTTCTCGAAGTGAGCGGTGTTTACATCGTTCCGTAGCCGCGCGCCATGGTGGCCGCGAAGGTGGGGATGAGCAGGTAGAGCGCGGCCTGCAGCCACAGGTAGCGGCGAAGGGTGTTTACATCGGTTGCCGACGGGGTGGTGCCCGCCTTGCGCCACCGGAAAAGGGCCACGGTGGGCGGAAGCGAGAAGAGGCCCACGCCGAAGAAGGCGGCCATCTTCAGCCAGAAGGCCCAATTCCCGGCATAGTACTCCCAGCCGGCGCCGCCGAGGAGGACGCGGAGGATACCGACAACGATCACCAGCCAGGCCATGGTGCCATAGGCCATGTCGATTTTTCCCAGCTGCACCAGGCGCTTGCCCTCGATGCCGGGGCGCAGCAGGGCGAACTCGGCCGCGAAGATGGCAACGAGGGTGAAGACCGCCAGGTGGTGGGCGATGGCGAGGACGAGATTCAGGTCGAGCATGGCGAAAACTCCTCTCGCCATCGGCGAGGCTGAATGTTAACAGCGTTAGCATCGAAATACGAGCGTATGTGAACAATGTCAACATTCGAAGAGTCTCCGCGCTATCATCATGGCGACCTGCGGCGCTCGCTGATTGCCGGCGGGCTGGTGCTGCTCGAGGAGAAGGGGGCCGCGGCGCTCGGCCTGCGCGAGATCGCGCGGTTGGTGGGGGTGTCGGCGGCGGCGCCCTACCGGCACTTCGCCGACCGCAAGGCGCTGCTCGAAGCGGTGGCGGCGGAAGGATTCCGGCAGTTCACGCTGGCGATGGAGAAGGCGGCGGAGGGCCAGCCCGAGGACAAGCAACTGGAAATCATGGCCTTTGCCTATGTGCGCTTCGCGCTTGAGCAGCCGGCGCTGTTCCGGCTGATGTTCTCCTCCGAGCTCCACCCCTATCGCGACCTAGACCTCAGGGAACAGGCCGATGCAGCCTATGCCACTATAGCGGTGGCGGCGGCACGCGAGGATAAGTCGGCGCCGGGCGAGGTGGCGGTGATGTGCTGGAGCTTCGTGCACGGGCTTGCCATGCTGGTGCTGGAGGAACAGATCCTCGGCGTATCGGCGGGGAATGCCGACGCCCTGGTGCGCCGGCTGACCGAGCGTTTCGTGCGCGATATCCGGGCCGGGCAGCGCCCCGCCGCGTGAATGATGCGCCCGAGCCACGAGGCCGGCCCATCGCCCCGACTGCCCGGCGAAACCGTTGCGCGGCCGGGCCATCTTCGCTATTGCGGCACGGTTTTAACTCTCGAGACTTGAAGGATCGCCGATGGCCGAGACCCGGTTCGACGTTCTCACCATCGGCAATGCCATCGTCGACATCATCGCGCCCATCGAGCCGGGCTTCCTCGAACGCGAGGGGCTGGCCGAGGGGATCATGCACCTCGTGGACGAAGAACGCTCGGCCTATCTCTATGAGCGCATGCCGGCGGACAAGAAGCAGGTCTCGGGCGGCTCGTCGGGCAATACGGCAGCGGGCGTGGCCAGCCTCGGCGGCCGCGCCAGCTTCATCGGCAAGGTGGCGGCGGACGAACTGGGCGACGTGTTCGCTTCCGACATGGCGAAGCTCGGCGTGCATTATGGCGTGTCGCGGCTGGAAGGCGGCCCCTCGACCGCCACCTCGATGATCCTGCTGTCACCCACCGGCGAGCGCACCATGAACACCTATCTGGGTGCCTGCCACCAGCTCACCCCGGCCGACATCAAGGAAGACGAGATCGGCGCCGCGACGGTGACCTACATGGAAGGTTTCCTGTGGGACCCGGTGGAGGCCAAGAAGGCCTTCGTCACGGCCGCGCACTACGCCCACAAGCACGAGCGGGCGACCTCGTTCTCGCTCTCCGATCCCTTCTGCGTGAACCGCTATCGCGAAGAGTTCCTCGACCTCATCCGCTCGAAGACGATCGACATCGTGTTCGGCAATATCGAGGAACTGAAGGCGCTCTACCAGACGACCAGCCTGTCCGACGCGGTGCAGGGCATTGCCCGCGACGCCGAGCTGGCCGCGATCACCATGGGCGCCGACGGCGCCATGGTGGTGGCCGACGGCGAAGTGGTAACGGTGCCGGCCTATCCGGTCGAGAAGGTGGTGGACGTGACGGGCGCGGGCGACCTGTTCGCTTCGGGCTTCCTGCTCGCCTATGCGCGCGGGCGAGACTACCGCACGGCGTTGCAGGCGGGGTGCCTCGCCGCGAGCGAGGTGATTTCGCATATCGGTGCAAGGCCAGTGGCGGACCTCAAGGCACTGGCGGCCGAAAAGGGCCTCGAGATCTAGGGATCTCCACCGAACGGGCGTTGTCGTTCCGCTGTGCCTGTATCGCCCGCTCCCACTATGCTGGGGCTGGGCCTTTCGAGCATGGGAGCACTGTATTTTCACGCGGTGCCGGTGCCGCCCCCTCCGCCACGCTTCGCATGGTCCCCTCCCCCGCTGACGCGGTGGAGGAGCGCCGCGACGTTGGTGCCGTGCCGTTGTTGAGACGCTGGGGTTCGATTGCTCCTCCACTGCGGCGCAGCCGCGGGGGAGGGGGACCGCGCATCGAAGATGCGTGGTGGAGGGGGCGCTCTTTGCTCGGTCAATCCGACAGCCGTCAGGTATCCGGCGTGCCTTTGAGGGCCGCGTCGATCATGCGTAGCACGCCGTCGATGAGACGGTCTTCGAGGATGTCGGTGGCGTCGAAACGCAGGACGCGGATGCCCTGGGTGGCCAGCCAGGCGTCGCGGCGTTCGTCTCGCCGTGCCTGAACCTCGTAGTCGTGGGTGGATCCGTCGACTTCGATGCAGAGTCTTGAGCGCGCGCAGTAGAAGTCGAGGACATAGGGTCCGATCGGGTGCTGGCGGCGGAAGTGCGTTGACAACTGGCGGCGGCGGAGTTCCTGCCAGAGCAGGATTTCCGGCAATGTCATGCGGCGGCGAAGGCGCTTGGCGCGGTCAATCGCATTGCTCGGTTCGCGCATGCAGGACGCCCCCTCCACCACGCATCTTCGATGCGCGGTCCCCCTCCCCCGTGGCTTCGCCACGGTGGATGAGCACTGCATCGTCGTGCCTTTGGAAAGGCAAGATCAAACCTTCCGCAGTGCCACGTGCTCCACGGCGTGGGTGGGGCCTTTGGTGAGGAC
>ENA-UOVV01000092-UOVV01000092.1-compost-metagenome-genome-assembly--contig:-NODE-92-length-134423-cov-14.905297_pt1 | contig 134423 bp, 135 predicted proteins | sample MGYA00238155_ERZ761577 | MGnify/ENA primary metagenome ERZ761577 (study PRJEB28898, sample SAMN06268775) | compost metagenome | isolation source: Emeryville, CA | place: USA:Emeryville, CA | collected...
AGATTCTGTCCAAAACAAAAAGTTCTGAATTTGACAAATCATCAATGATGACCACTTCATAACCGGATTGCTGCAAGGCGACCACCGTGTGTGATCCGATGTAGCCGAGACCGCCTGTGACTAAGATTTTTTCCAAGTTCAATGTTCTTAAGTTTTAATTTACAATTACTTTTTTCGTGGTTGTATTTTTTTCTGTTTGAACTTTTAATAAATATATACCCGAATTGTATTTTTCAAGATTTATTTTCACTTCATTTGAATTGTAAAGCCCTATTTCCATTAGTTTTCCGGTCAAATCATACAGCTGAATTTGCTTGATTTTGGATTGATCGTTTGATACTACATTGATTTCGGAAGAAGTTGGATTGGGATAGATAAGCACTTTTGAATTGTCTTTAGTCAATCCCTCGTTTATTTCTTCTGTACTTAATACAAAATCAGGGTTTGCGACATAGAGCTCATTTCCATGTATTCTCTCAGTCATTGTCATATATAATAAATTCCCATCAGAATGAATATTTGTTATTTCACTGATTGGATCATTGTCTATTCGATTTAATTGAATGGAATGAATTTCATTTGGGTTACCATTTGTTACATTTAAAACACCCTCATATTCATAATTTCCTTCTCCGATTTCATGATAGTTCAAATAGGAAAAATACAAATTATCTTTATGACAAGTCAAATTTGAAACTTTCTCATAACCCAGTTGTACATCAATCAAATTCAAAGTTCCATTGTTTTCAACATTTGTCCTCCAAAGAGAAGTATTCCAATAATCAGTGAAGTAAAGATAATTTCCACAAATAACTGAGTTATAAACTTCAAAGGAATCATTTTGATCTAAAACAATAGTTCCATCTGTAGTTCCATCAGTTTTAAGGAAAGACATTTTGAATTCATTTACACCGGTAAATAACATAATGGGCATAACCAGCTTATCTTGAAATTTAAAAGGGGTAATGGTTCCAAAGGTTCCACCTTGATATGGTAAAGCATCCATTGAGAAAAACTTCTGAGGTTCTCCATTATTTTGATCAATAGAATAAAGTTCAAAGTATCTGTCAGGATATTGATTATGATGTGCATTTACATTTACAAAAATCAATTTTCCTTCTATTTCGCCTAAAATATGAGGTGGTTGAGTGGACTGCCAGTATTCATTTGGGGCTTCAAATATCATTTCGGTGCCTTGTGTTGTACCATTTGTCCTCCATACTTGTCTGCCATTAGGGCCCGACTCATTAAAAAATTTCGCAGTAAAATATAAATATCCACTAAAATTTTTCATGGAAGTGATCATTGTGCCATTATCACCTTCATTTTGAAAGTCGTAAACCTTGTATGTTCCACCTGATGTACCATCAGATACCCAAAGATCTTGAAAAGAGTAATTATAACCACCATCTTCACCTAAAAAGTATAATTTCCCATTCATTTCCTCATAAATTTCTCTTCGATAGTTTGAATCTGCAACTTTAACCTGATCACTCACTAGGACGGTTCCCTCTATTGTTCCATTTGTTTTGTAAAGATGCCTGGATGAATATGGATAATTTTCAACATCCCCTCCTCTAAAAAAATAATCATTACCTATTTTAAAAAAGGTAGTATAAATTTCCCCCTGATTATTCTCTATATACATGTCTTTAAAGAACTGAGTCCCATTAAATGTTCCATCAGTAATAAATAATCCTACGCCTGATTGACCATAATTGCCCGAATAAAATATTGACTTATTATTTATCTTAGAAAAATTCACAGGGTACGATGGAGCCGACACATTTATATCTTTCACTAAAACGGGATTGTTTCCGCCTAAATCTGATTTCCATAACTCACTCCCACTTGGATGATAATTATCGAAGTAATTATAATCAAATCCAAAATAAATTTCATCATTATAAAACCCAAAACCTCTTTCAGGATTAATCACATTATCTAAGAAAATTGAATAGTCGTTTGTTAAATAATCAATTTTCAGAATCTGAGATTCTGAATGATTAATTTTTGCTTTTAAAAAAACCGCATTATCAGCCTTCTTAAATCCGGAATATTCACTATATCCATCCACTACTGACATACTGCCTATGGTTGTTCCATCAGTTACCCAAAGTTTTTGATTGGGATAAGTAGATTCTTGTGTAAAATAAATTTTATTTTGAACTCTGTCAAATTGACTATCTGAAAAAGGAGCGTAATTTGAATTCAATTCCAGAAATTCTAAAGTCCCTTCACTTGTCCCATCGCTTTTCCATAATTTTTCAGTGTATTGTTGATTTGAACTATTGTAACTATATGCTTTAAACACCAAATAGTCATTTGCTGCCTCTCCATTTATAGATGCTGTTTGGGAAGAATTATTATACTGAAATGTATTTACATCTTTAAATTTATTAGTTCCGCTTGTGGTTCCATCGCTTTTCCATAATTGAACATTTGTACCATCATTTGCAAAAAAATAAAAACTCCCATCAAATTCTATAAATTGGTTATCAAATGGGTTTACTGCATTGTTGCTTCCGGCGTTTATATCTTTTAATATATATGTCCCGCTATTGGTCCCATCTGAAGTCCAAAGTTCATACCCTTTCACACCATCATTGGCAACAAAATAAATTTTCTCATTAAAAATAAACAGACTACTAATGCCGCTACTTTGTGATCCCTCACCTATGTCTTTGACCATATGTGTTCCGTTTACAGTCCCATCGCTAACCCACAATTCTTCACCATAGGCAGGATCATCTGTTAAAAAGAAAAGCTTTCCCTGATACTCAATCAGGTCTTTAACATACGAACCATTTTGAGCTGTCCAATGTAATTCCTTAAGTTCTATAGTGCTCTCAACAGTTCCATTTGATGTCCATAGATATTTTCCATATGGTCCGGAATATAAAAAAAACAATCTATTACCAATAGTAAATGAAAGTTCAGCGAAACCATCTAATTCAAGTAAAGGAATTGCACTATTTTCTTCTCCATTACTAACCCACAAGTAATTAGTATATTCAGAATCTTTTTCAGTTATCCCAAAAAAATACAAAACATTATCTCCTTTAATAGGTGGACCGCTTAGTATTCCTTCGCCTTCACTATTTTTCATCATTTCAATATCATCTCCATCATAATTAAAGATCGAATAATTATCAAGCCCTTTATATATAGCATTGAAATAAAGTTTATTTTGAAATAGTGAAAAGTTAGTTGGGTTTGAACTATAATGATGATTAAGCTCTATGAGTTCAGCATCCATTTCTAAATCTTGCCCGTAACCTTGAGTAAAAAAAAGAATTATAAAAAAAGTAAATAACCGTTTCATGGTTTTAAGTTTAATTTGTTAAATAAAAACGCTTTAATGACATATATAATTACCCCTGAAACCCACTAAAAAATTCTTTGACCGAAGCGGTGATAAATTCCAACTGCTCATCATCCAGTTCGGTATGCATCGGCAATGACAAAACTTCGTCAATCAGTTTGTTGGTATTCGGAAAACCTTCATCGTGATAACCGCCGGTGTCATAAGCTTTTTGTTTTCTCAGCGGAACCGGATAATAAATCATTGCCGGAATTCCTTTTGATTCCAAAAATTCTTTCAGTTCATTTCTTTTTCCGTTGGTCACCCGCAAAGTATATTGATGAAACACATGGTTTGAATCAGCCGCCATTCCCGGAATTTTCAATCCGTCAACAGCTGCAAACGCACGGTTGTAATATTCGGCTGCTTTTCTTCTTGCCGTATTGTATTCATTCAGATGCGGAAGTTTCACCCTCAGTATGGCCGCCTGAATGCTGTCCAATCTGGAATTCACACCGATTTCATCATGGTAATATCTTTTGTACATCCCATGATTCGCTATGCCTCTCAGTCTATGTGCCAAAGCATCATCGTTGGTAAACAATGCGCCGCCGTCACCATAGCAACCCAAGTTTTTGGAAGGAAAAAATGAAGTGGCACCGATATGACCGATGGTGCCTGCTTTTTGGTTTTTGTAATTGGCACCGATGGCTTGGGCGGTATCTTCCACTACGAACAAATTATGCTCGTTGGCGATTTGCATGATTTCATCCATATTGGCGCATTGTCCGAACAAATGCACCGGAATAATCGCTTTGGTGTTGGGCGTAATTGCTTTTTTAATTCGCTCTGTATCAATCAAAAAAGTATCATAATCCACATCGACCAGAACTGATTTCAAACCGAGAAGATGAATCACCTCAACGGTTGCCGCAAATGTAAAATCTGCAGTGATCACTTCGTCACCGGGTTTCAGATCAAGCGCCATCAGTGCAATCTGAAGCGCATCGGTTCCGTTTCCACAGGGAATTACATGTTTTACATTCAAATAATCTTCTAATTCGGTCTGAAATTTTTTCACTTCAGGACCGTTGATAAATGCATAGGAATCAATCACTTCCTGAATGGAACTGTCTATATTATTTTTGATTTTCTGGTACTGAGCACCCAAATCAACCATTTGTAATTTTCGCATTGCTAAACAAATTTTGAGCAAATGTACAAAACGGAATTTGTATATTCGCCCTGCCAATGAATATCATTTATCATCTCATCATAAGGCTTTACGGAATTGGTGTGGTCGTTGCATCCTGGTTCCGCCCAAAGGCAAAATCATTTTTGGATGGTCGAAAAAACTGGGCTTCCAAAATGAAGCAAACCCTGTCCCCCAACGACAAAGTCATCTGGGTACATTGTTCTTCTTTGGGTGAATTTGAACAGGGACGACCGGTGATGGAAAAAATCAAAACCGATTATCCGAATCACAAACTGGCGGTGAGTTTTTTTTCGCCTTCGGGTTATGAAGTACAAAAGAATTACAAAGGCGCAGATTATATTTTTTATCTGCCGCTGGACACTCCCAAAAATGCAAAAAAACTGATCAAAATCCTGCAGCCCGAAATTTTGATTTTGGTCAAATATGAATATTGGTACAATCTGCTGAACCGCTTGCAAAAAACCGGAATTCCGGTGATTGTGATTTCTGCTGTCATCAAAGAAGACAGTTTATTTTTGAGGAGTTACGGCGGATGGTTCAAAAAAATCATCAAACGGATTTCTCATTTTTTTGTTCAGGATGAAGATTCAAAGGAACTGCTGAAATCGATTCAGATTAATCAGGTAACCGTTTCGGGCGATACCCGTTTTGACCGGGTGAAGGAAATCTTTGAATCTGAACCTCAATTGGATTTTGTGGAAAAATTCAAAGGGAATTCAGCTTTAATCGTCGTAGGCAGCAGTTGGCCGGAAGACGAAATGATATTGGCGGATTACATCAACCACAAACTTCCGTCGGACTGGAAAGTGATTTTTGCACCACACAATATTGACGAAAAACAAATTCAACAACTGATATCGAAACTGAAGAAAAAGACAGTTCGCTATACCCGAATGAATGAAAATGAATTGGAAAATGCCGAAGTGCTGATTGTGGATACGGTGGGCATGCTGACCAAAATTTATGCCTATTCCGATGTTTCCTATGTAGGCGGTGGCTTCACCAAAACCGGTGTTCACAACACTTTGGAACCGGCTGTTTTTGGTGTTCCTTTGATTTTTGGGCCGAATTACAAACATTATTTTGAGGCCAAAGATTTGGTTTATTCGGGTGCTGCCGTGGCTTATTTCGACAAAAATGATTTCTTCCGAAAGATGGATGAATTGATTCACAATGAGGTGATGAGAGAAGAAAGAGGCAAAGCAGGGCATCGGTATATTCAAAACAAACCCAATGCCACCGGATTGATTATGAGGTGGTTGAATGATAAAATTAATTTAAAACCATGAAAAACATAAATTTCATCCGGATTTTTATAATTCTTTTTCTTGTTGCCTTTCAAACGCAAGCACAGAAAAAAACAATGTCTGACAGTGAAATTCTCGGTTTCAAAGGAACTGTACGCTCGGTTGTTCAAAATTCATTTGGTGTGAAATCCACTGACGGTGCTGCCGAAAAAGACGAGCAGGTCACTGAGTATTCTGATATGCAGCTCTTTACTGCGCTTGAGCCTTATTTTATTATTGATGTATATGTGGAGCAATTAAGCACTTGGCTCATTGACAATTCTCATCTTAAGCCCAACTACAATTATCGCTTCAATAATGAAGGAAACCTTTTATTCAAAGATGCGTGGGAAAATGGGGAAACAGTATTTTACGAATATAATGATGAGAAAAGATTGATAAAATCAATGGATAAGGACAATGAAGGTCAAATCACAGCAACGGCATTTTATAATTACAACTCCGACGGGCAACTATCTGAAATTATAGAATACGATGCATCGGATGAATTGTATGGAAAATCCTATTTTAAATACAGTGGTTCTAATTTTACTGAAACGGTTTTTGATAAAAATGATGATTTGCTCGTTACGATTTCCTTGGAATACAACGCAGGCAAAAAAACTGAACTCAATTTAAATAATTCAAAAGAATCGGAATTCCAAATTTTATACAATGAAAACGAACAAATTAAGTTGATTAATGTGAAAGAAGAATATTTGGCCAAATTATTTCCTGAATACAATGAAAAAAACAAAATGAGTACTTTGAATATGCTCATTGGCGAAGAACGCATTAATTTATCGTTTGCTTATGATTCTAATGAAAATTTAATTCAATCCATACTGAATATTAATGACAATATCATGGAGGCAACTTACGAGTATGAATACGACAAACAGGGCAACTGGACAATGCGAACTTCCTATTTGAATGGCAACCCGGTATATATTTCCGAAAGAGAAATCGAATATGATTAATGCTACAGAATGTATGCCTTTGAGGCGTGATTTAAGTTACAATGAAAACCAGCCGTTGGCAACCGTATTCCCGATACTACACAAATTCATACATAGAATAATTTCTAAAAAAACATTGTCCTTTGCCCTTGATTTTCAGCAAAACAACTATATTTGGTAGCACACCTAAGCGCAACCATGAAAACTAAATTGATTGTTCCGTTACTTCTATTTTTTATCATTGGTTCGGTCTATGCGCAGGATTCTCAACAAAAACGCATTGACTCCCTGCGGCTGGAATTATCCAAAGCCAAAACCGATACCGGCAGGGTGATGACTCTGAATCGGCTGAGCGAACATGCCGGTTGGCGGATCAATGAAAACGATGTCTGTATAAACTATGCCCAAAAGGCATTGGCATTGGCGCAAAAAATCGGTTTCAAAGACGGAATGGCAAGATCATACAACAACATGGGAAACGGACTGGCGCAAAAGCTCGAAAGAGAAGCGGCCTTGGAAAGTTATTTTGAAGCACTTAAAATATTTAAAGAAACAGGAAATAAACAATGGGAAGTCCAGGTGTACCGAAATATTGCAATTGTCTATCAGGAGATAGCAGATTATCCCGAAGCTTTAAAATATTATAAAACGGCTTTAAAATTCGCAAAACAAGTAAACGATACCCAAAGACTGGCTGACATTTATAGTGGAATCGGATATGTAAGTATGGCACAAGGTCATTTAAACGAAGCATTGAAAAACAACTACCAAGCCATTGATGTTTATGAAAAAACAGGCAACAAAAAGAAAATGGCAAGGGTGTATCAGAATATCGGAACCACCTATATGAACAAGGGCGATTTTGCTGAAGCCGTTAAAAATTTTACAAGCTCTTTGGAAATTTTCGAAGAATTAAATGACACCGCCCAGATTGCTGCCTCACACAACTTCATTGGTATAACTTACAAAAATGAAGGCGATTACCCCAAAGCTTTGGAGAGCTATTATAAATCCTTGAAAATATTTGAAGAAATAGACAACAAGACCGGAATGGCGTGGGCAAGGCAGAATATCGGACAGATTTATTCCATTCGTGGGAATTATTCCGATGCTTTAAAGAACTTCAACATTTCATTGAAACTTTATAAAGAAACAAAGAATCTTTATGGAGAGGCAGATGCATATTACACGATTGGAGAATTATTTCTCAACCAAAAAGATTACACCAATGCCTTGATAAATTATTCATTTTCATTAGAAATTTATAAGGAAATAAATGCACAGCAAGGCATAGCCTATTGCTATAAAGATATTGCGAAAATTTATTTTTTACAGTCAAATTATACAGCTGCGCTTGAAAATTATTTTACTTCCATAGAAATGATGGAAACGGTTGGCGATAAAGACGGACTTGCCGGTTGCTACTCAGCCATCGGAGCGATTTATACAAAATTAAACCGGGCTGAAGAAGGAGAAAAATGGCTAAAAAAAGGCCTTGAAATACACAAAGAAATTGGTGCCAAAGAAGGCATCAAATTCGCCTATGAATACCTTTCAAAAGCCGACAGTGCATTGGGGAATTTCAATTCAGCTTATGAAAATCACAAATTATTTGCTGTCTATAAAGACAGTCTGATCAACGAAGCAAATACCCAAAAGCTTACAGAAACCACGATGCAATATGAATTTGACAAAAAAGAAGCTGCAACAAAAGCCCTACGGGAAAAGGAAAAAGAAAAAATGAAGTTTCGGTACGGCATCATTATTTCTGCATTTTTTGTCATCGCACTCAGCGGATTTCTTTTGTTGTATTTCACCCGGATGAAAAAGAAAAAGGAAAAACAAATCTTCCTTGCCAACCGGCAAATCATGGAACTCGAAAAAGAAAAAGTGGAAGCCGAACTCAAACAGGCAAGAAAAGATGTGGAACAATTCCTGAATAAAATTGAAGAGAAAAATCAGTTGATAAACAAAATCGTCAATGAGTTGAAACAATTGCAGGAAACCTATGACGACAGGAAATCAGAATTGGGCAGAACCCTTACCGAACTCCGGAACACTTCCATCCTGACCGACGAAGACTGGACGCATTTCCTTTCTGGTTTTGACAAACTCTATCCAGAATTCATCTTAAAATTACGAACAATACAACCCAAAATCACCACTTCCGAACTTCGGTTTCTGATGCTTGTGAAAATCGGACTTTCCACCAAGCGAATGGCAGACACCCTCGGCGTTTCACCCAATTCGGTCAGGGTAACTTGGCGACGGGTGAAAGACAAACTGAACGCCTCAGAAGACGATACACCCCAGTCTTTGCTCAACAAAATTGAAAATGTAACAGCAGAAGTCTATTGATTTTTTCACTTAAAAATCATTCAAAACACAAACGCCTTTGTTTTGTATTTTGCCTATAATCAGCTGTTTACGCGAAGCGAGATTCAATTGTCACCTTTTTGTCACTCCAAATCTTGAGTAATTTTTTTGATTAATCGATTACTTCGCTTCATCAATTAAAAAAACTCACAAACAATGAAAAACGCTATTCTAAAATTGTTGATTTTTATGTTGGGTACAAGTTTTTGCTTTGCGCAACAAAAAGTCGTTGAACCCTCAGAAATTTATGATTTCATGAGAAACTCAGGTCAGGAAGTAAATCTGTCCGACTTAGAAAGTTTAAAAAAAACCGATGCATTCCAATCTGAGAATTCGGATATTTCGTACAATTATTTCAAACAAACTTACAACGGTATTCCTATTTACAACAGTCATATTTCGGTTGTCATAAAAAATGGGGAAGTCAAATCTGTCCAAGGAAATATTATTGACGGGCTGAATCAAGTCTCACATAAAAACTCAGTGGGTATTTCAGCCAATCAGATTGCCGAAATTGCCACGAATGCACTCGGTTTTGATTTGATGCACATGGAAGAAAACCAAAATGTGATTCCGGAAGAGTTCGCAAATAGCAACTGGGCACAACCCAAAAAACAGCATGAACCGCAATTGGTTTATTTCTTAACCAACTCCAATCAATTGGTTCTTAGCTATCAACTGATTGTCCATGTGAAAACAGACGAAGGGCAGAAGGTCTTGTTGCTGATTGCCGATGCTTCCACCGGTGAAGTTCTTCACAAACATAACCTCCTGTTGAAATGCGATTTTTCGCACGGGGCATTTTCAAATCCCGATCGGGAAATAAGAAAAACCCTTCAGGAATCTGACAAAACTTTGGCACACGAACAGCAGCTGTCGGTCGATGAAACTCCGCAGTACAGGGTGTATGCATTTCCCAATGAGTCTCCTGTGGATAGCGAACGCGAGCTGCTTATAGCCCCACATTTCCCTGAATATTCTCCCGCCGGATGGCATTCGGATGGCGAAACAGAAAATTTTTACACCTTCACTGTAGGGAATAATGTTGCGGTGATGTATGACCATGAAAGTCATAAATTGATAGAAGTAATGAACGGATTTTACCCTTCATTGGGTGATTTCATTGACGGAGGAAGCAACTTCAATTTTGATTTTCCTTTGGATTTGTCGGTTCATCCCAATGAAAACAAAGAAGCGAACATTAGCCATCTGTTTTATTCGTCCAATTTATTGCATGATATATTTTACAGATACGGATTTGACGAGGCTTCTGCCAATTTACAAGGATATAATTTCACCGGAGAAGGATTGGGGGAAGACGGATTTTATGTATTGGGACAAACCGGAGAATCAATTGGAGAAATGGACAACGCCTACTGTTTGGTTTGGCCTGAAGGAGAAAGTGGGGTCATGCTGTTTTATCTATTTACGCCTGCCGTCGCCGGTGCTCCCGTCTATGATTTATTGGAAATTACCACCGAAGGAGATTTACAAGGACTTTATGTAGGAGGTTTTGCCGAATACGGACCCATATTGCCAACACCGCCCTTGTTGGCAGATTTGAGAATTATGGAAGATACCAATACAGTGGGGAACGATACTTATGACGGTTGTGATGCCGCCACCAATCCCGGAGAAATCAATGGAAAAATTGCGGTTGTGAGAAGAGGCAATTGCGATTTCGTACAAAAAACTTTAAATGCCCAGAATGCCGGTGCTTTGGCCGTCGTTGTAGTTAATAATGTGCCGGGAGAAATCGGACCGGAAACATTTGGCATGGCTGGATATGGCGATGAAGGCTTTGAGATATCATCCATCATTATTTCCAAAGAAGACGGTGACCCAATAATTTCTGCCTTGGAAAACGGTACGCTTCAAGCTTCTATCCCACCTCAGGATTTTGTATATCCAGATTTGGTGAGAAGAGACAGTTCCATCGACAATGGCATCATTGCGCATGAATATGGACACGCTGTTTCAGCTCGATTGTCAGGAGGCGGCTTCACTTATTGTTTGGACAATTTGGAACAAATGGGCGAAGGTTGGAGTGATTACTTCGCATTGATGCTTACCATGCAGCCCGGTGATCAGGGAACTGATGCCAGAGGATTGGTCAATTTTTTAATTTATCGTGATGAAGATGGACAGGGACTCAGACCCACTGCCTATTCCACCGATATGATGATTAATCCTTCCACATATGCAAGCCTTTCTACTTATACCAATGAAGAATCTCCGCACAGATTAGGTTATGTCTGGGCCACCATGTTGTGGGAAATGAATTGGAACTTGATTGAAAAATATGGTTTTAATCCTGATATTATGGCAACTGAGGGCGGAAACAACAAAGCCTTGCAATTGGTAACGGAAGCATTGAAAGTCCAAGCCTGTCAGCCCGGGTTTGTGGATGGACGGGATGCCATTCTAACCGCCGATGAACTTTTGTACGATGGCGAAAATCAATGCGAAATCTGGAAAGCATTCAGCAAAAGAGGTCTCGGATATTACGCCGATCAGGGAGATACCAATGACCGACTGGACGGAACCCCTAATTTTGATATGCCGCCCACAGAAGTCCTGGACTGTTCTCAAATGTCCGTCAGTGATATGCCGGAAAAAATCGCACGGATTTATCCCAATCCTACCAGCGGAATCATCCATATCATGACCAAAGAAAGCTTTGATAAAATCTCTGTTTCGCTGATGGACATTGCCGGAAGAATCATTCAAACCGATAAAATCAGCATGAACGGGAATACGGCAAGTATCGATATTTCTGACAAACCAAAAGGAGTTTATGTTTTAAAAATTGCTACGGCGAATGGTGAAAACCAAAGTTTTAAAGTGATTAAAAAATAAAATTCCCATTTTGTGTGTTGAATAGTTTATACATGGGAAACCCAACCGGAACAGGTATTTTTCTGTTCCGGTTTTTTTGACCGAAAATGATTGAACTTACTTGGTCATTTACAGACCGCACTCCGGATTGCGAAATCCATGGGTGTCAAATAGAAAATGGGCGTTGCGACGAAAAGTATATGAAAAGGCAGAACAACACATTATCAAAGGATTAACTAAAATTGATTCACTGTGAATACCGCATTGTTCTCAAAAAATTATTCAAAATTAAAATTATTCCATTCGTCAACACTCTCAATTATAAATTTATATTTCTTATCCTCTCGTATCCATCTTGTTTAGGAATCCTAAATTTTTCTTAAATTATTTAATCAAGACACCGAACAGTCTTTTTTCAATTTTTGAAAACCTATCTTTGAGGCAAAATCATGCGAAACGGTGTTTTCAATATTCATTTTTCACTGTTTCTACTCAATTATTAATTTGTTTTTATGCACAACCCTGATTACCACACTTTTCATATACCCGTAATGGGCATAGGTTTTACGATAGACACCCCTGTGAAAGTCGCTCATTTCGGAATCGATTCAGTGATTTCAATTGTTGATGACATCGTCATTGAACAGATGAGAGAGCATTTTTATAAATCATTGCAACAGGAATATATTCCCATCGGCAAATACGAAGAAGATTTCAGAGCAAAAAGAATCACCGATTATCTCAATTTGGTGAACCGCATGGTGAAGAAGAATTTTGAAAACACCAAGCAGCAGGAATTCAGTGAAAACACCGACATCACAAAATATTTCCATCTGTTGCCCGCTTCTTCTCCACTGAAACTCCGTTATCTGGAAATGCTCGCCGAAGAGGAGCCACAGAAGAAAGCTGAAATTCAGGATGAATTGAGAAACAGAATGAGATGCGGCTCGATCGATGTCAACATCATGGCCAAAGTAGATACCGAAAATTATGACCGCAAAGGCAATCAGTTGCCTGAAATTTATAACGATGCCATGGCTGCTTTGCGCGGTTATGCCAACAGCGAGCTGAATTCATCCATCATTCTGAGTGCAGGCATGAATCCGAGATTGTATAGTTATTTTGAGCGTTTTTCTGATTTCTTTCCGGATGAAAACGGGCAGCTCAAGAAAAAAATTATTCTAAAAGTCAGCGACTTCAGATCAGCAAACATTCAAGGAAAATATTTGGCCAAAAAAGGTTTATGGGTTTCAGAATTCCGGATTGAATCAGGATTGAACTGCGGTGGACATGCCTTTGCAACAGATGGCAAACTCTTAGGCACCATCTTGGAAGAATTCAAAAACCAAAAAAGAGAACTCATCAACGAATTGTTTGAAATCACAAACCAAGCATTGTCCCAAAAGGATGGGCTGCTCTTCAAACAGCTTCCTGACACCAGAGTTACGGTGCAGGGTGGCATAGGAACGGCCGGGGAAAGAAATTTTCTGATGGAGTATTATCAGGTGGACTCCACCGGTTGGGGAAGTCCGTTTTTGCTCGTTCCAGAAGCAACCAATGTGGACGATGAAACCAGAAATCAATTGGCCAACGCACGAAAGGAAGATTACTATCTCAGCGATGCTTCACCACTGGGTGTGCCTTTCAATAATTTCAAAAATACTTCCTCTCAAATACTGTTGGAAGAGCGGGTTAAAAAAAACAGACCGGGCAGTCCATGCCTCAAAAAGTTTCTGACTTTTGACAGAGAATTTACCAAACAAAGTATCTGTGCAGCATCCAGACAATATCAGGATTTGAAATTAAAACAACTCAGAGAAATTGCGACTTCAGAGGAAGAATACGAGAGAGAAAGCAAAAAAATCATCGAAAAGGAATGTCTGTGTGAAGGTTTGGCTGCGCCGGCACTGATTGTGAACAATGCGCTGAAAAGGAAACAAACCAGTGCGGTCTCAATTTGTCCCGGACCCAACTTGGCCTACTTCTCTGGAATATTTTCACTCAAAGACATGGTCGATCACATTTACGGAAGAAAATTTCTGCTGAATGCGCTGAAAAGGGAAAATATGTTTGTGAATGAATTGGAAATGTATGTCAATCATCTGCAGAAAGAAATTGGAAAAAACATTGAGAACCTGAATGTCAAGCAAATAAAGTATTTTGAGAATTTCAAGAGTTCATTGCTCAATGGTATAGAATATTACAGGAATGTGTTCGAAAAAATGAAATCCGAAACCGAAGAATACCGTTGCAAAGCACTGAAATCGCTTGAACATTGGGAGAAAAGCATAGCGCACATCAAAATCCCGGAACTGCTGCCTGCTACTTAATACTTTTTTATTCGTGCATCAAGCAGGTTCAATCCAAATCATTATATTTGTTTGAAATAAAAATTGTTCTGCCTCCGGGAAACAATACCTAAACTCAACAGTATGAAATGTTTCATCAGTTTGCTGATTGGCCTGTTTTTCATTATTTCAAACAATTTGTCTGCTCAATCTGAATGCAGAAAAGTGCCGATGCAGGAAGTCAAAATCATCCGGGTCCAAAAAGTAAAACAAAACGGAAAAATTGTCCGTCCAAAAGACAATATCCTGCTATACAAAGAAATTCCTTCCAAACCCGGACAACAGTTTTTTAAATGCAACGGACTTACTTTCGAAAAAGGGGGTGAATTGATTTTCAGAGCCAAAGGCAGCGACAGCCAATTGTTGACCTACAATGATTTCATTCAAAAATCCGGACCCGGAAAATCCAACAGCTCAAATCTGCTCAGCCGAGGTCAGACCACGAATTGTCAAGCAGCTGATACACCATACAATGTTTTGCTGGATGATTTTGTCGTGCTGAAAAACGATGAATGTCTTTATGCTTTCTTCGATTGGGACACTTTTTGGTTGAAATCTGATCAGGTCATAAAATTCACAGATTCATCTATTCTTCCTAAGACGTTGATATTCAAAGATTCAAAAGGGAAGTCTTATTCTTTTGACATCAACAACTCAGAATTGATTATCAAAAGCAAGGAATTGCCCGAAGAAGAAACTTTTGATGTTTTATTAGATTTTGACTCCGTAGAAGCTACGATTGCTGAAGGAATCCGGGTGATTAATCTTCAGAAAACCATCGAAAGACTCAAAAGTGAACAACACAGTCAGGAAGAGATTTTCAATATACTGATGCAGAATTATTTTTCGGAAGCCTACGAAAACGATGTCCGCAAAGATTTGTTGATTGATTCACTGCACAACGCCATTTCCAATCCTGTTTTTCAACCCTGAGACATGAGCAGTCAAAAGAGAAAAATTTGGATTTCGATGCTGCATTCGTTGTGGATGGTGTTGTTGGTTTTCATTTTGCAGAAGTTGCCGGTCATATTCAATTATGAAGTCAATCTCACTCATAATCTTTGGGAAACAGAGTTTTATGCCCGATTCGGAAAGGTAAAAAACCATGAGAAATTTGCCCAAAAATTCTTTTTTGTCAATACGGCAAGGAGTTTTGAAATCGATGATGAGGCACCTTCAGGCACCGCAAACCTGAGAACCAACCGAGAACAATTGTTGAGCGTTTTGAAATCACTGAATGCCAACAAAAATGATTTTGAAGTAATTTTTCTCGACATATTTGTTCCAGAAGCAAGCTCAGAAACCGACGAGGAATTACAAAAAGTCGTTGCGGAATTAAAACAACACAAAAAAATCGTGACGGTTACCCATGTAGTGAATTATTATGAACCCATGTCCAATCTACCTTCGCTGGTTCAGTCGATTAAGTTTCATTCCAACGATTACACCCTGTACGAAGGCAATGCGTTTGGTGATTCACTGAGCGGTCCGGCCTACTATCCTTTGTCCAACAGCGATGCTTTTTTTAAGTTCACTTACAATGTCCGAATTGAGGACGAACTGAGAAAGCAGGCGCCATTGTTGTTGTACGAATGCATCAGTGACAAAACCGCCAAAAACCCGTTTTTGTTTGGTCTTTTTTATAAATACAATGGAGATGGGAGGTTTTATCAGAACATTTACATTCCCAAAATCATACTGAACGACAATGACTTGCATTATTTCAAGACCGAAGAATTTGCTCAGAATGCTGAATTTTTGAGTGAGCTGGCCGTGGACGAAGAATTTCTGCCGGACAAACTCAGTCGTGAACCCGGCAAAATTATTTTCATCGGCGATTTGAGTTTCGGTGACATTCATTATGCAAAAGGAGCGAGAATCAGTGGCTCTCTGCTTGTTGCCAATACGATGATTGCGTTGATGGAAGCGCACAACCGCATCTCGATTTTGTATTTGATTTTCCTTGTTTTGGCTTTTGCAGTAATCAGTTATTTCACTTTCTGGCCAAAGATGCTGAAAAAAGAAAATCAGCGGAAAATTAGGTTTAGGAGGTTGAATTCTGTGTATCGGTATATGATTTCTAAATCCAATTATCTGATTCTTTTGGCTACCAGTCTGATTGGAATTTTTATTTTCAAACAATATATTTTCTTGTTTTTTATTCTGATTTATATTTTTCTGCTGAATAAAACAATCGGGTTTTTGGACAGAAAGAAACAGGTTTAAACAGGCTTTAGATGTTGAAACTACATTTGCATTTTTTTTTATAAAATCCCAAATTGATTGAGATTCAATCAAAAAAAAAAATTATATTAGCATTAAAATTTATTTAAATATAAACTATGAAAAAAACATTTTTTATCACCCTCAGCTGCTTATTTTTTGCACTGATGAGCCTAAATGCGAACGCACAATCGGCGCCAAAAAAGAGTATTGACCTGAAGTCATCAAAAGTAGAATCCACCAGAGGAGCCAATCCCAACATTATCCAAGCTCGTGGAAATACAGACGAAATTGCACCTGCATCAAGGGGTTCAGGGCAGTACACTTGTTGGGTTTATTTCCACAATTACACCTCTTATACCATTGATATTTATGTTGATGGCTATTATGAAGGCACATTGGCTGCATACTCAGATGCTTACGTAGCGACCGGAAACGGATACACAACCGTTTACGGAATCTCCATCGGACAAACTTCTGAATGGGTGTTCAACGGTGCCGACTGCGACGGAAGTTCGCATTACAATTTCTATGATTAAAACTAAAAATCAAAAGACAAAGGCGCATCGAAGGGTGCGCTTTTTTTGTGTTTCCTCGATTCAGTTTCATAGCTGTAATTCCTGAAAATTTATTTATCAATGAATCAAATCGGATTTGTTTTTTTTAATTTTACTTGTCAAACATATATCTTTATGAGAATCAAACCCATCTTTGTCATCACAATTTCTGCTTTGGCACTTTTCTTAAATCAGAATTTATATTCTCAGACAAAGAGCGGCTACAAAATAGCGTTCAAGGATTACCACTCGTCTGATATTACAGACATAAAGCTGAGCCAGAATAAAAAATATATCCTGACCAGTGATGAAGATGGGAAAGTGCTGATGTTCGACAGTAAGACTTTTGATTTTTTGAGGACAATCAAACCGGTAGGAAGGATTCCTGTTTCGGGAATTCAGGCATTAAGGAATGACTCTTTATTGCTTATGTCACAAAAATATTCCTTCAGTTATCTGGCTGAGCAAGATTCATTGATTTTACAAAACATTTATTCTGATGAAAACATATACAAAAGCCAAGCTTCGTTCGATTTGGTCAGCATAGATTCAGATACGAATTACGGTATTTTGTTCAACGAAAATTCCCATTACTCCTTTAATGCGATAGATGAGAATTTTGAAGTTAAGATTTCTGTAAATATACCTGGTTTTCCCCGCCCTAAAATTATTACTGCGTCCCATAACTTAGAAGAGATTTCATATATAACGCCAATGGAAACTCCCAAACAGATTAAAGTTTTGAGTACGGCAACCCATGATTTTATCAGAAAGATAAATATTCCTGAGAAGGAAGAAGTGATTTCATTGTTCTATAAGAAATCTACCCCTGAATTATGCGCAATAACCGTAAACGAAAACGAACAAAAGGTGAAAATATTCAACCTGGATTCTTATGCGTTTGATTCCCCTGCTTATACCATTGATTATTATGCAACGCCTCATGACAAGGTCGTGTCACAATATGACGGAGAACAACACATTATGACGATTGTCAACGGTTCATTCCCTATGAAGCCATTGGTTATCATCAGAAATAACAATGATTTTTCGCACCAGATTGTGGAATTGCCTTCCGGAGTTAGCCATGCAGCAATCAATCCGGAACGAAAAGAGATTATTTATGTAAATCAGGCTCAACTTAAAAACATAAAGGATTTTTCGGTTTACAATTATCAGTCAAAGAATATTACTGGAACTTTTCCGGAAATGACCACCAATTTTTATAAAACTGTATTTTTACCTGACAACAGTTGGGTCGCTTATACAGAAAGTTACGGGAAAGACATTCTACATGAAAACATCAAATATTTCGAAGCCGGGACTTTTAACAACCGTTTCAGGATGCTCAACTTCAAAGATTATCTGGAAATAAAACACGGACTCATGGCTTATGGTGCAAATCTTATTGCAAACAGGGGAATCGCTGTTATTTATGGCAATGATGAGAGAGTTACAGAGAATGCGGTTTATTTTATTTATGATTTTAAGAAAGACAGCATTGAGCAGATAACAAAAACCAAACCCAATTTTACTGCGTTTCAGGATTATAATTTTGAAAAAAACAGTTTACTTGTCGCAAACGGATATTTTTATAATCAGGGTCATACTGAGAGTATTAAGTTGGAACTGATTATTGATAACAAAATAATTCCGGTTGAAGGAGATTATAAATTTGGGAAATTTTCAGAAAACGGGAATTATCTGCTGACTGTTAATAAGTTAAATTCGTTAGAAATCAGAACAGTACCCGAGATGAAAACTGTATTTTCAAAAACGCTTCTGGAAGGGAATTATTATATCAACAGCTTTGAAGAAACCGGATTCTCGCTTAGCAATTCTTATCGAATTCGAGATATGAATGAATGCAATCAGGAAACGGATTTATTTGAATTGGAAAATGATCAATACAAAGTCACAAATATTCCTTGTACGGTGATTTCCAGTATGGATTACAGAAATCATACAGCCGGTTTTATCATCGATAATTTTGGCATCGGAATCAAGGATAAAACTCTGCCTTTCTCAGCGTCCGAATTTCCTCAGACGCTTTCTTTCAACAAAGATGCTTCGCAATTCATACTTTCACTCAGTAATGGAAAGAATGTTATATACGACACAGAAACACTTCAACCTGTTGGTTACATGATACATCCCGACGAGAAAACACATGTTTTTTATGATGTGCACAATCATTATTTCAGCAACATCCATCCCAAACAATTTTTAATGGCTTCCAAAGACGGAAAAAACATTCCGTTGGCTCAGGTAGAAAATGAGTTGTTCAATCCAGAAAAAATTCTTGAGTTGTTCGGAACGCCTAATCCGGATTACTTGGCTGCACTTCAGAAAGCGATACAACTTAGGAAAGAAAACACCAATATCGATGAGGAAGTCGATTACAAAAAAACTGTAATTCTCTCGGATGCTATTCCGGCAGAAAACACAAAAAAGCCGAACCTTTATTTACTTTCTATCGGTGTCGCCGATTATGAGGATGATTCTTATGACCTGACTTTTTCGGACAAAGATGCCATTGACATGGCCAAAATATACGGAAAACTGGATGCCCAACAAATCAAAAAATACAACGATAAATTTTTCGGAACAAGATATACGCTTTATAACCAGCGAAATGAACCATTGGAGACGATAAATAATTATGCGGGAATGTATATAGGCACAGGCTTTAAATATCTCATCAATTCCGGAGGAGACATCTGGCTTAACGACGAAAACGGGAAATTCACCATCTGGGATTATAAAAACAAAAGGATTGATTCCGTATCCCTTCCCGAAATAGAAAACTGGGGTTCTATATCGGATTTAGATGACAAAATATTTATAAAACCAGATAATTCCGGATTTTATCTAAAAGGGAAAGATGGATTTTTTGAATACCTTTTTAACACTAAAAAATTCACTGCTGTTAGCCTTCCGTTTGAGCCGAATAAAGAAAATTTCGCACCTTTGAACGACGATAAATGGTTGCATTTTAACAGCGATGAGAATACACTCACAATTAATATAGGAACTAAAAATTCTACCAGCACCGATCAAACATTTGTCATTGCACCGTTTGATGATTATTCCACAAAAATTAAATCCATAAAAACGGATGGGAGCACAGTCACAGATTCTGTTTGGTTGGGGGGCATAAGTCTCAAAACAGTGTCTTCAGACGGAAAGTATGTGTTTTTTCAAGGGATGGGAGACATTTATTATTTGGATTTAAATCAGAAAGAAATTATTCCCACCCGACTTCCCGTACATTTAGAAAATCAATTTAACGGAGAAATTTCGGTAAACGCTAAAGAAAAACAGTTTTATGTTTACGAAAAGTTATACGATAGCAATCAAATCAAAATCACTTACTACGATTTTAACGGAAAAAAAATCGACACGCTCGCATTTGAAATGAATATGACAAAAACGGGAATCGTCAATGACGGAAAATCATATTACTTTATCAGAGATGAGGGAAGTCTGCTGTCCAAAAACATGTTCAACAATACAGACGAAACCCTTGAGAATGTTGCTCCTTATACATTTGAGCAAGTCTATTTGGAATATGTCATAAATGAACAAGCCAACTCAAAAGAAATCAAAAAGAAATTACAGGAATTTTTCAGCAAGGCTTCCCCGAATGACCAAATCATGGTCTTTATAGCGGGGCACGGAGTCCTGGACAGTGACAACAATTATTATTTTGCTCCTTATGATATGGATTTCCAAAATGTTAATAAAAACGGTGTTTCATTTGAAACGATTGTCAAAGAATTACAAAAATCTCCTGCCCGAAATAAATTATTATTAATGGACACCTGCCATTCTGGAAAAACAATTGATCTGGAGAGCGATTCTGAAAACCGGGACGCAACAATGGAACACAATCAGGGAGACAGGGGCGCACGCGTTAATTCAAGCAAACCTCCGAAATATAAGGTTTCTGAAATTATTTCCACATTGTTCGAAGATTTTTTGTCAAACAGCGGTATAACCATAATTTCTGCCTCTTCGGGAGGAGACCTGGCCCAGGAACACAATGATTGGGGGAACGGTGCTTTTACAAGTTCATACATTAAGACTTTAAAAAGTAAATTGGCAGGTACGCTTTCTACGATTATCCTGCAAGAAGAGGATACACAAATTCCGATTCCTTTAAATGATGAATTTATAGATGATTTGTACAAAGAAGTCATCAAGCTTACAGAAGGGAAACAGATTCCGGATATTAGAGAAGTTAATAAAAATGCAACTATACAGTTGTGGTAAAACTCACAAAAAACACCAGAAGATAAAAGAGTAAAATTCTGCTTTGGTTAAACTTAACAAGATGCAGTTTTGTTTGAAGAATATAAGATTTGTGAATAGTTACCTCACCAACACAAAAGCCGCCCAACTGTACGGATTGTCAGGATATTTTTGTTTCATATGGTTTTGGGTTTTTGTAAAACTTTGTTCTATATCTTTATTTTCAAACAGGTTTTTGTAGAATTCCTCCATGAATTCTGCTGTTTCTTTGTCAGGAACTTTCCACAGGCTCATCAACAGATAATTTGCTCCGGCCGATTTGAAAGCTCTTTGCAATCCGAAAACTCCTTCGCTTCCTTTCACATCTCCCAATCCTGTTTCACATGCTGATAATACCACAAGTTCAGTATTCAAAAGCGAAATGTTCGAAACTTCGTAAGCTGTTAAGATTCCGTCTTCTGAAGTACGATTGGGTTTGGAATGATTCCAAAAATGATTGGCTCCAGAAAACAACAATCCCGAACGGGTAAGCGGATTATCACTCGACTGAAAAACATTTTCCTGAGCAATCAAAAATTGATTTTCGTTCAAGTTTTTTTTAGGGTCGGGATAGAAAAATCCGTGGGATGCAACATGAAGAATATCCGGTGAATTTTTTCCGTTCAAGGATTTAAAACTTTCTTCGGATGCTGTTTTTCCTGTCTGATAAATTACTTTAAGATTTGATTTTTCGGCTTTTGATTTGATGTTTTCTACTTCTGCGAGCGTTCCGTTTAAGTAGCTCCATTCTCCTTGTTCATAATCGATTCCTCCAAAAAGTGCTATGTTTTTATAGGATTTCTGATTTTGGTTTTCAAGAATTTTTGCGGTGGTACTCACTTGTTTCAGATGATAAACATCCGAAAGATATTTGCCTTCTTTGTTTTTGATGGCCGAAAAAGCAATCTGATGCAAGGTTCCGGAAGGTGCAAAATAAATGGTTTGTCCTTCTGAAAGATATTCCTCTAAAGGTTTCCAGATTAAATCATAGATTTTAGCAAAATCTTGCTTGACCGATTTTACGATTGAACCTCTGTAAATCTGACTTACAAGCGTTTGGTCATCACCGGAAACCGATAAGATTTCATCCAACTCACTTTGCAAAAACAAGCGAACAAGTTGAGGTTGTTTGTCGTGTTTTCGTAGAACCAATGCATTGTAAACAATCGTATCTGTCCATTGTTTTCCGTCATAATAATCGAAAGAAGAGAATTCGATGGCTACTTCATTTTCTTTGAGATGATTCTGAATGTCTTTCCAAGTGGTTTTTCCGATAACTTCGGGTTCTTTGATGTTTTTCGCATAAATGATTAGTATTTTTTCGGAAGTTTCTGCATTGATTTCCAATGTATATAAATCCGATGACCTTTCTGCTTCGGGCAAAACATATTCTTTGGCCAAAATATTTTTGTCCTCAATCCATTTGTTGTACAAGGCTAACATTTCAGGATGATTACTTCTCAAAACCGTTTCTCTCATCTGTTGTGATGAGCTTAGAATCAATGATTTTATGGTTAGCTCCAAATCATAAGCCGAACCGAAATCAACCTCTTTTTTGTAATCTTTGAGAAAAGTGTAATGGCTCTGAATCAAATTAAAATTGTATTGATTTGAACTGATAAATTTCTCTTTTTCGGTTTCAGACAATATTCCAAAAGCCTGCTGAATATAAGCGTTTAGCAAATTCATACTTTGCAGGTGCGCCTCTAATGATTTTTCGTACTCTTTATTTCCGAAATGCATCAGGGCCAAATTTGAGTAATAATTTGTCATCTCTGAATGCGAACGATTGGCTTCTTTAAAAATCTGAATGACTTCTTGTTGCAGTGGAATGGCCTTTTTGTAATCTTCCAATCTCAGATAGGTGATGGCCAAATTGTTCGCATATTTGGCATAACTCTCGTGTTTGTTTCCGAGTGAATTTTTGGTGATTTCAACTGACTGAATTTGTAGAGGCAAAGCGCTTTCGTACTTTCCTTGTAACTGATAAACCAAACACAAATTGCTGAGTTGTCGGGCTAAATTGGAATGATTTTCCGGATAAATTTTTCGAGCCACTTTCAGCGCTTCATCAAAGTAAGATTCAGCTTCATCAAGCATCCCAATTTCTTGATACAAATAACCTAAATTATTTACTGCTACCAAATAATCTGAAGTTTCTGTTCCAATGCTTTGTGCGTGTTTCAGGATTTCTTTATATAAAATCAACGCCTTATCATACTGTTTCACTTTTTGATATAAAATAGCCAAACCTCCTAAAACCGAAATGTATTGAGAATGTTCTACTCCATAATGTTTTTCCACAATCGGAAGTACTTGACCTACAGCAAAAATGGCTTGGTCAAAATGTCCTAAACTCTCATAAATCAGAGACAAATTACTGAGTCGGACGGCATATTCTATGTCTTGATCTCCTTTGTGATTTTTAAGATATTCCACGCCTTGTTTTGCATAATCGAGTGCTTTTTCGGGTTCACCTTTGATTCTGTATAATTCTCCTAATTCACACAAAAAAATAGCATAATTTTCAATAGAAGTTTCTGGATTTTTTTCGTACAAAGATTTTGCTTCTAAAAACAATTGCTCTGATTTTTTAAAATCTTCTGAAAATCTATAATTAATGGCCAACCCACTTGTTACTTCTGCGTACGACAGCTTGTCTTTCCCGATGTTTTTTGAGATGTATTCTCTTTCTTTTTCTAAATAATTTAATGCTGTTGGGAAGTCTTCTTTTTGGGAGAAAATTATGGATATATTTTTTAGGAACAAACTGTAAAAATCAGGGTATTCAGAATGATTGATTTTGGCTACTTCAATGGCCTGCATATTGAGGGAAATGGCTTCATCATACTGATAGATATCGGAATAAATCTGTGCCAAATTATTCAGATAAAGCCCGTACGAATAATGTGTTTTTCCTTTGTTTCTTGCAATAACTTCGAGCAAATCATTATAAGTGGAAATGGCTTTCTGATATTGTAAAGACAAGTGATACGAACGGGCAATTGTGTTGAGAAACATTGCATACCCCTCAGAGTTTTCTCCTAAATGCCTCAGAATGATGCTCTTGGATTCTTCTGAAATATTGATGATGTGCTCATAATTTCTTTTTTCCAACAAAAAAGTCGCAAAATTAACAAGTGAAATTGCATATTCTTTGTTTTCTTTTCCGTACACCTTTTCACAAATTATAAGCGAAGCTTCACAATTATCCAAAGCGCTATCAAAATCTTGAATCTGATAGTAAAAATAACTCGAATTAGCCAACAACATATACACATCCTCCAATCTGGGTGCTTCGAGTTGCATTTCGTTTAGAGCTGCTTTTTCATAGAATTCGGCTGCTTTTGCAAAGTCGTTTTGTTCTCTGTATTCTTCAGCTTTTTGGTACAATTCATCAGTTAACTCATGTGTTTGAGCAACAGAAAGTGGCAGCAAAAAAACAATACAAAATATGGATATTAAGTGTTTTGTCATATTAGAACTTTAATAAGGAATTCCAAAAAACATAAATGCTGTCCAATAATCATAACTCACCAGCACAAACACACGCTCATTAATAAGGCTTACAGAATAATTTGATTTCATAACCTCTCATATTGCGCATCAGTCACATAAGCTCATCGGTAGATAAAATCGATGAAACTTATTTCTGCTTCACAATCTCATAAACGAATTCAGAGCTGTAACCATCCACCCCTTCCGAACTTTTGGGCATTGTTCTTCCTCTGGTTTTATATGTTTCATTTAAAAAGCCTTCCAGTGGATTGCTGTTTCCTCGGGTGGCAGCCTGGCCTTCACTTTCAGCGGTTGTTTTCAGGTTCAACGGGTCTTTTGTCGCAAATCCTTTCAGCATCAATTTTTCATAAGGCGGAGCAAAACTGTAAGTACATCTTTTAAATGGCATGGTGGTTCGCGGTGGAATCTGTCTTTCTTGGTCGTTCAAATCGCAGGAAGTTCCTGAAATCGGAAAGAAAGAAGCGATTTCACCTTTTGAATTAATTTCAACAATGCTGACATAAATTGAACTGTTGCTGTGGTTGGTAACTTCCAAGTAATATTCGTCTTTTTCGGGGACAACTTTCAGAATTCCGTCGGGTGCTTCAAGAACATAAGTCGATGGGTCTGCAATGTCAGACGGAACCAAGCGGAATGAAAATGCGTAATCTTGATTTTTAAGGCTCAATCCTTTCAAATATTGTCCTTGCGCAAAATTGAAAATTTTCTGATTCAAATCGGCGGCTAAAGAAGATCCCCGGCTTTTTTCAACCGAATCAATCATGCCCAAATCATTGGTTACTGCAATATCATAATTATTACCAACGGCAAACACGCTCAAATCTGAATCGGCCTGGTTGGTTACAATTTTACCGATGTTATTGTCGTTCAGAAAATTACCAATCTCATTTCTAAGTTGTTTGTCATTTGCTTTTGGGTCAAAATAAACACTGACATTCATGTCGCTGAAACTCGGCTTATCTACAAATGCCCACAAAGATTTGGTTTTGAAATCTTTCAAAGGTTCATCCAATTTCAAAGTGGATTGATTATAGGTTGAAGATTCTATCACACCTTTTGCTATGGCTTTGGACGCATCTTTGGTTGTTGAACCGGAAGGCATCAACAAGATGGTTGTTCCTTCAAACAAACCATTGAATTTGCCTGCTGCCAGCGTTAGCGTGTTGGCGTCATTTATTCTTCTGATTTCAAAATAAGGTTGTTGCGCCAAATAATTTCCTCCAAAAAGCTCATAGTCAATGTCTCCTTCTATTACCGGATTTTGCCTTGGGGCAATCAGCTGCATTTCAGCAACGATATCTGCAAACATTTTGCGGTATGAAGCGCTGTTGCCGAGATTTTTCATGGCTTTTGAAAAAGCAAAGCTCAACGAACCTTTGCCTTGGTATTCATAATTCAATTGATTGGCGGAAGCACCCGAAATCATCACAAAAGGAGCCAGATCTCCGGCCGCTTGTTTTTCAGCAAACAAACCGCTTTCTGCAGCCGTAATGCCTCTGCTTTGCGCAAAATCATTTGCATTCCAGTTTTCCGAAACCAAAGGACCGACACCGCCCCTGGCTTTTCCACCACGGGTAGCAGAACCCGAATGACAGCTGTCTAAGTTGATTAATAATTGTCCGTTTTTGCCCAGCTTGGCCCTGAATTTGGCGATGATTACTTCCAATTCATCGTCCCGAATGTGATTTTGACCCCAATAAACATCTTTGACATAATACGCATTGGCGTCATAAGGAACCAAAGCCTCATCCAATCCATCGGCTTCGTCGCCGTTGTCATCCATGATTTGTTGACCATGACCGGAATAATGAATCACAACTATATCGCCATTTTTGACAGAGGACAGCAATTGTTCCAAAGCATTCAGGATTCCTTCTCTGGTAGCAGCTGCATCCTGAACCAGTCTGATGTTTTTTCCCGAAAAACCCTGATGTGTCAAGGCGTCTTGGATAAGCGGAATGTCGTTGGCTGAGCTGATCTTCGACCAGCCTGTTTCTTTGGAATATTCACCAACAGCAATAATTAAAGCGTGTTTGTCGGCGGAAAACAATGAACCTGCAAAACACAAGTAGAGCATAAAAGTCAGTAGATTTTTCATAGATAATTTTCATCTAAGGTTAATAGTATATTGATTCTCAATGCTCACAAATATAAAATAATCTTTTTAAAATTTATCATTTATAAGTTCTTTGCAGAATCATGGGTAAACTTTCCCGTTTTTCAGACAGTATTGAATCTGGAAACTGGAAAATTGTATCATGGTTCGATAGTGTTTTCTTAAACTTTTTGGCGATGTTGTGTGATGATTTCGGGCAATACGATGCATCGTTGGCATTGTACCTGAAAGTCATTGCCGGATTTATAAACCCTTTAATTCATCATTTTTTCAATGGTCGAAGCCCCGTCTTTTATTATTGCGTCTTTGTTTTCGCTTAAAATATCCGGGAGTTTATTGATGTATTTGCTTTTGCTTCCTTCATATTCTCTCACCTGAACATTTACTTTTACTACCCCGAATTTTTCATTTTGGTCAATTTCGGAAGTAATCGGGATGTCATAATACCAGGGAGATTTAATCGGTTCTTTTATTTGATTTTCTACTCCATATTTCAAGTTTCTGAAATCATATTCTTGTTCTATCAGCACCCCTTTGTTGGGAGAACCGTCGGTATTTCTCCACTGTCCTTCAATCTGAACAGAAACAATGGCATTGAGATTTTCATCCTGATACACCCTTGTTTTTGAGAATAATATTCTGAGATCATTAAAACTCAATCTGCTTACTCCGGGGTTTTCGGGGTCGCTTTCAATTCCAATAATGGCATGAAAATTAAGCAAATCATCTTCTTTTTCACGAATCACATCTTTCACCTCCAGAACGGCACTGCTCCCTCTGGCAGTTGGTTGTTTTGAAATCTCATCACGGATGATCACCATCAAATCCGACTTTTCTTCTTCTTCGATCCTCTTAGCGTATTTTTTGATATGTATTTCATTGTAAGTTTTCTCTGTTATGCCGGAAGTAGAAGTGTAATAATCATTCACTGAAATAGATTGAGCATAAGAACTGCTCAATGATTTTGAAGTTTTTTCGGCCAGATAATTAACGCCCAAAAACAAACCCTGCAATCCGATTTCCAAGGCACCTCGAGAGGCCGGTTTTTTGAGTTCGACTATAAATTCTTCGTTGGAGACGATATAAGAGCGTTGGTGTGTTGAACAGGATACAACTGTTAAAGAAACAGCCATAAGAAGGAGTAGTTTTTGTTTCATTTAAAAATTTTAAACCACAAATTAATGTATAAAAATTCATTTAACATAAACGAAGACGAAATTTTTCAAAAGGAATAATTCCTCTAACAAAAGGACAAAGTGAAAAACAATAAATTCTAAAAAAAATGTATCTTCACCCCCAAAATTAATTTGCTATGAAAAACCAGTTAACAACCTATTTGGCAGCATTTTGCCTATTCAGCTTTTTTCAGTTGAAGGCACAAAACATTTCAGAGCGGATTGAAAATTCACTTCCGGCAGTCGTTACCGTAACCATTGAAAAAGCTTTGCCCATCGGTAAAGTCCTGATGGGTTTTCGGGGAAATATCGTGAACGAAGCTTACGAAAAATCGCTGGAACTGACAGATGCATTGAGTTCAGGTTCGGGTTTTGTCATTGAAAAAAACAAAAAGAAATATGTAATCACCAATGCACATGTGGTGGAAAGTGCTTCTGACGAACCCGGGAGTATTTTTGTTTATTCCTACAATCAGACCAAATATGAGGTGAAGGTGGTGGGGGGCGATTCATTTTACGATGTGGCAGTATTGGAATTTGTAAATCCCCCCGGCAAAGAACTCAGCTCGTTGAGCTTCGCCAAAGAAATGCCGAAAATTGCATCCAAGGTATATGCCATTGGAAATCCCTTGGGTGAATATCCATATACAGTAACCGACGGAATTGTCAGCGCAGTCAACCGAAACAGAGACGGAGCCACCGGCAAATACGGATTTATTCAAAGCACCGCAACCATCATTTGGGGCAACAGCGGCGGTCCGCTCATCAATGAATCTGGACAAGTTGTGGGAATCAATTCACAAATAGCTTTCGCCGATGGCGGAGACGGTTCGGCTTATTTGATGCAACAAATCAATTTTGCATTGGAACCCTTGCTTTCACAGAGATTGGTGGACGAAATCATTGCAAAAGGAAAGGTTTCCCGTACTCATATCGGCGTGGAATTCAGTCAAAGGAATGAACTTGTTCCCACCTATCAGGGAATGGTAATCGGCAGACAATTGGACAAACTTCCTGTGCTGTCTGGACTGATTTCGGGCAGTGATGCTTATATAAAGCTTGCCGAATATGTGGGTTGGGCATTGTCAACAATCAATGGTGTTAAAATCAGAAACTTGGAAGAAGCACTTGGCGAATTTGAGAATATAAAACCCAATGCAAAAGTCAAACTGACTTTGACAGATGGCCAAATTTCAAAGGAAATCACCCTAAACACAACAGAACTGAATTCCGAGCACTTGGAAAATCTCGCAGTAAGCGTGCTGAACCGAATGCCTGAATATGTTGTGGATGCCAATTCTGTGCAGCCCAAACTGATGGGGAAAAACGGTCATCGAGCTTCTTATTATCTCTTGGGCGGTGGTCATACTTCAGACTTGTGGCGGGTTTCCACCATGGCCGATGTGGGGGCTTTGCTCAGAATATACGGATTGAACGGTGGGCTTCAGTACATCCTCGTTCCATCGGCCAATATCAATCAGGAACCACAAGTGTTGAATCAATATTTTGGTAACAACAATAGACAACTTCAAACCATGTTGTGGTATTAGGGCTTCAACTGAAAATCGTTTGTAAAGACTAACAAAAAACTCCGTTTTTTAAACGGAGTTTTTATGATTTTTAGTGATGTTCTGATTCAGTCAATAATTCTATTAAGCAATGTAACCACTTTCTCCAAGGCTTCTCTGTTCACATTAAGATGAGGTCTGAATCTCACCGATTGGTCACCGCAGGAAAGCAATATCAGTTTGTTTTCGAATGCTTTTTTGATGAGGGCGTCTCTTTCAGCAGTGGTAGGCAGGTCAAATGCAATGAATAGCCCCATACCTCTCACATTCGATATTTTTTCTGACTTGTCTTGAATTTTCAGAAGCTCTTCTTTCAGGTAAGCCCCCTGATTATTGACATTCTCAAGCAGATTTTCCTGCTCAATCACTTCCAAAATCAGTTTAAAGCGAACCATGTCAATGAAATTACCGCCAAAAGTTGAATTCAAACGACTGGATTCCTGAAAAACATTGTCTGCTACTTGGTTCATCTTTTCTTTGCTGGCCAGAATGCCACACACTTGGGTTTTCTTACCAAAAGCAATGATGTCGGGTACTACATCATAATTCTGATAGGCCCACATTTTTCCGGTGATGCCCATTCCTGCTTGGACTTCATCGTAAATCATCAGTATTTCATTTTCGTCACAGATTCTTCTCAGTTCTTTGTGGAATTCGTTTCTGAAATAATTGTCTCCTCCTTCTGCCTGAATTGTTTCAATGATGAGGCAAGCGATTTCATCCGGGTTATTTATAAGCGCATCATTGATTTGCTGAATTGCCTGTTCTTCCAGTTCAATGGTTTTGGCCAGACTTTCCTCAGTCAAGGGAAAACTCAGTTTTGGATTAATGATTCTCGGCCAATCAAACTTTGGAAAATACATGTATTTTCTCGGGTCAGAAGTATTGGTCAGACTCAGTGTATAACCCGAACGACCATGGAATGCCTGTTTGAAGTGAATGACTTTTCCGGCTTCTTTTTGAATTCCATTTGCAAAGTTTTTTCGGGTCTTCCAGTCAAAAGCTGCTTTCAGTGCATTTTCTACTGCGAGTGCCCCTCCCCCCACAAAAAAAGCATACTGCAATTCTTTGGGCATGGCCACTCTGGCGAATGTATCCACAAAATCTGCAAACTGTTCAGAATAAATATCTGAAACCGTTGGTTTGTTCACTGCCATTTCTCCAAGCAAATCAAGGTGTTGCAACAAATACGGGTGATTGTATCCGATAGAGCCCGAAGCAAACATGCTGAACATGTCCAAGTATTCATCGCCTTTCTCGTCGAGTATATACGAACCATGCGATTTGACTAAGTCCATAACTATTGGGTAGCCGTCGGCCAAAATGTGTTTTCCTAATCTTTCCTGTACAGTTTCGTTCTGCAGCATTTTCGAGTGAATTTCCGTATTTGGTTTGATGTTCATTGTAATTGATTTAATTTTATTAACTGATTATTTTCTGTGGGCTACAAAAATACAAATTTTGACCGATAATTCATTCCGACAACTTTGTGGATATATTGTTTTTGAAACCGATAACAGAATTTAATCTTTTTTCTTTTTACTTACATATTCATTGGCAAGCATTCTCACAGCAGCCATTTGTCTGTACATCTGTCGGGTATCTTCAGCCGGCGAACCAAAATAAGACTTCCCGCCTTCCAGATGATTGCCAACACCCGATTGCGCCATTACCACCGCTTTGTCACCTATGCTGACACCACTTTTCACGCCCACCTGCCCCCACAAGGTTACCTCGTCACCCAACACAGTACAACCTGCAATTCCACATTGAGCAGCAATCAAACACCTTTTACCAATGACTGTGTCATGACCGATTTGCACCAAATTGTCGATTTTGGTTCCTGCACCAATGGTAGTTGAAGCAGTCACACCGCGGTCTATGGTGCAGTTTGCTCCAATTTCTACCCCATCCCCAATCAGCACATTGCCCACAGATTTGAGTTTGTCAAAACCGTTTTCTCTTTTTTTGTAATAAAATCCATCACCACCCAGGACAGTCCCAGAATGAATGATTACATCGTCTCCAATGACAGTGCCGTTGCCAATGCTCACATTGGCATGAATCAAGCAATTCCTACCGATGACCACATCATGACCCACAAATACATTGGGTTGAAGCACCGTTCCCTCTCCAACTTTTGCATTGGGAGAATGCAAGACCGATGAAGCTTTGAAAGCATTGAAGTACTGACCGATTTTCACAAAATCCCTGAAAGGATCTTCAGAAATCAACAAAGCTTTTCCTTCAGGACATTCCACTTCTTTGTTGATCAAAACAACTGTGGCTTGACTGTTGAGTGCAGCATCGTAATACTTGGGATGGTCAACAAAAACAATGTCACCCGGTTCTACTACATGAATCTCATTTAATCCTTCAACCGGAAAGTCGGCATGGCCAATATAAGGGGCACCGATGAGCTCGGCAACTTCTTTGAGACTATGGGTTTTTGGAAATTTCATTTTTTTGGAATTGAATTTTGAACAAATATATTTTTTCTTTTTTGATTGTTTCTATTAACTTCGGAGCGGAATTAATAAAACAGGTCTGCTCCACAAAATTAATGACCTTATTCTTAACAAAAAATGAATTGATTATGAAATTACAAAAATTATTGCTGCTGGCTATCGCCGGTGTTTCGTTTGTGTTCACTTCTTGCAAATGCGAAAAGAAAGGAGAGTTTGCCGCCAATCCCGATCAAACTGCTACCCAACTTGAAGAGGAAAATTCTACCGCTGAAAATATGATGGCAAAGCTGGATGAAAATGGAAATTTCATATATGATGTAGGAAATTTTACCGAAATTACATTGCCCGATGGGACGGCATTGACAGTGGGTGAAAACAGTACTGAAAACAAGCTTTACAGCATGATGAATAATTCGGACTTCAGTGTAAGTGATGACAAAACACAAGGATGGGTGACATTGGATAGGATTTATTTCTCAAGCGGCCAATCTGAACTGACCGGTAGCTCTCAGGCACAACTGGATAACATTGTCAGCCTGTTGAAGGCATTTCCAGAAGTAGAAGTGAAGGTAGGCGGATATACAGACAATACCGGGGATGCTGAAGTCAACCAAAAAGTGTCTGCAGAAAGAGCAAAAACTGTGGCCGATGTACTCACGGCAGGTGGAATTGACGGCTCCAAAGTTGAAAGCGAAGGCTATGGTGCCTCCCATTTTGTATGTCCTGAAAACGACACCGATGAATGTCGTGCACAAAACCGAAGAGTTGACATCAGAATTACCAAAAAATAATCATACAGCCCTGAACAAAAAACATTGGCCTGCGTCTGCCCGCCTCTTAATATCTTGCAAATGAACCGGTTTGTTACACACAAATCATTCAGTAATTTTGATAATCAATCTATATTAATTAACTTCGCAAGCAACTAACTACCAAAATAAACTACAAGTTTTGACCAATAAACTGTATCTATTTTTTCCAGTATTTCTACTGAGTTTCCATACCGTCTTGGCGCAGGATGCTGAAAAATTCAATGCGATTTATACCAAAGTTTATCTTGAGATTTCGCAAAAGGACTTCAACAGGGCCATTGAATTGGCTGACTCACTTTACCGAGTCTCAGAAACACCGGATTACAAGGCCAAGAGTTTGATGCTGAGCGCTTCGCTCTATGAACAAAAAGCTACCGACCCGAGAAAATCCATCGAATATGCCAAACGGGCCTACGAATTCCTAAAAAACAGTGACAATTACATCTGGAAAACCCGAATTCTCGGTTTTTTAGCCAGTCAGCACCGTCTCCTTCAACTATACACTGAATCGGAATATTATGCGAATCTTGCCATCGAATTTGCACACAAGATTCCCGACAAGAATACAGCGGTCACCACACTTGCCTTTTTGGTGCAGGAAAAAGCATTTGCCGAATCTGAAATAAAAAATTATGAAACCGCCATTGAATTGTTTGATCAGGCTGCAGATTATTTTAACAGTACAGACACAGATGATTTTCTGATTCTGCAGAACATTCAATACAAAGGTCAGTGCTATCTAAAATTAGAGAAATATGACGAAGCCTACTTGTCTTTCAGTAGGGTTTTGGATGACTGGGGAGAGTTGCCCGACAACTACATCAAAAGCCTTGCTTACACAGGACTGGCCAGGGTTTACATAAAAAAAAACAACACCAAAGCAGCCCAAGAGGCATTGAAAAATGCGGAAAAAGTGCTGAAAGGTTCTGAATATCTGGAAGCCTTGAAAGACTTCTGGGAAGCCAAAATTGAGTATTATGCTGCCACCGGTGAAAGTTCTAATCTAAAAAAAGCATATGCTTCAAGGGATTCTATCAATCAACTGTTGTACTCGGCCCGCTCTAAATTCATCAATGAAAATTATTCAAAACTCAAATCCCAGAACCTGAAAAATCATCAAAGAATGATCAAACAAAGAATTGCGATTGCATCAGGCATTTTGGCACTATTGGGTCTTATGGTCTATCTTTTTTACTTCCGTAAGAAGAAAAATAAAGAATTAAAAAAAATTAAACAATATATAGGTGAACTGAAAAAAAATAAAAAGAAGACAGACATACAGACCCAAAATCAGACTGAAAATAAAACCGAGACCGAGCCTATAATGACCCAGAAATCCGAAGAAAAAATTCTATATTATTTGGATAAATTTGAAGAAAATAAATTATTCACCAAAAACAATCTTTCGCTTTCCTGGCTGGCTACTTACTGCAAAACCAACAACAAATATTTGTCCTATTGCATCAACAAACACAAAGAAAAAGACTTCAACAATTACATCAATGAACTCAGAATTGAGTACATCATCCTAAAATTGCTGAACGACCCTGTTTACAGAAAATACAAAATTGCAACACTGGCTGAAGAAGCGGGCTTCTCTTCCCAAAATAAATTCTCAACGGTTTTCAAGAAAATCACCTCAATACAACCCTCCAAATTCATAGACCAACTTTCAAAATCTGACTTAGAATACAAAACAAACCAGGACCAGAATTAAAATCAGAATTTTTCATATCAAAATCCTTTTGTAATTTTACACAAACGCAGTTGGGTGCAGTCAGCCGAAGAATTACTCAAAAAGTATTGGGGTTATGATGAATTCCTTCATCCCCAAAAAGAAATCATAGAAGCCGTTTTGAGCGGTGCAGATACTTTGGCAATCATGCCCACTGGAGGTGGAAAATCCCTGTGCTATCAACTTCCCTCACTCATGCTGGACGGATTGACTTTGGTCATATCTCCACTTATTGCTCTGATGCAGGATCAGATTCAAAATCTGAACGAAAAAGGTATCCCTGCGGCAGCTATCAGTTCACAACTCAGCAAAGATGAAATTGCTACAGTGATTAGCCGTTGTTCACTTGGTAAAATAAAACTGCTCTACATTTCACCCGAAAGACTTCAAAGTAGATTTTTTCTCCAATCTCTGCAACACCTGCATGTCAGTCGGATCGCAGTGGACGAGGCGCATTGCATCTCACAATGGGGACATGACTTCAGGCCTTCTTATCTAAGAATTCATCTGATTAGGGAAATGTTTCCTGAAGTCAATATGCTCGCACTGACGGCTACCGCACACCCAAAAACCGTCCTTGAAATCATTTCAGCACTGAAGCTCAAAAATTCAAAAATCTTTAAAAAGTCACTCAAAAGAGAAAATTTAACCTACAAAATCACCCGCACTCTGAACGAACTCGATGATTTGGTATATGTACTCAAAAAACATGCGGGAGCCGGAATCGTCTTCGTGAGAACCCGTAGGAAAAGTTATGAAACAGCCGAATTCCTCAAAGCATCCGGTTTCAATGCTGAATTCTTTCACGCCGGTTTGCCCAAGGATGAAAAAGCAATAAGACAACAAATATGGACAGAAAGCAGCGACCAAATCATGGTGGCAACCAATGCCTTCGGGATGGGCATTGACAAAGCCGATGTTCGTCTGGTCATCCACCTGAATCTGCCCGATAGCTTGGAAGCCTATGTTCAAGAAGCCGGAAGGGCAGGCAGAGACGGAAAAAACTCTGAAGCCATCCTTTTTGTTTCACCGAACGAAATCGAAGACTTGGAGGCGATTTTCAAAAATGATTTGCCCAACAAAAATGAATTTGAAAAAACAGAAAGATCGTTTTATAATTATTTTGAAATCGGCGAAAATGAAAGACCGAATCAACAACTGGAGTTTGACTTCAATGAATTCGTGAATCGGTTTGAACTCAACAAAAAAAAGGCCGAAAAAACACTCCGTTTTTTAGAAAGGAAAGAAGTCATTGCACGCAGAGAACGGTCGGTTTACAGTAGTGTTAGGGTTTATGGGAACCCAAAACACATTCAAATTTCCAAATCTCTTAGACATAAAATTCTGGAAATTCTTGTAAGAAAATATCCCGGAATCTCGTCCGGTGAGAAAGCCATTGTAGAATTTCATATCGCAACCGAATTGAAACAGCCGATTGGCAAAATTAAAAAACAATTGAAAAAGTTGAGCGAAGCAGGTTATATCCACTACCGGAGCCGTGAAATACAACTGGTGGAATTCAAAAGGCCCAGAGAATCCAATTATATCAAAAACATTCTTTGGAAGGAGTTTGAGAAATTTCAGCAGCTTCGCTGGAAAAGACTTCAGGACATGATATATTATGCTACACAGGATGAAGTGTGCAGAGAAAAGCTCATTCTCAGATATTTCGGCGAAAAGCCCAAAGAGAACTGTGGAAACTGCGACCAATGTTTCACCGGTACCGACCAAATGCATGCAGAAAAAATACTTGAATTCATGGGAGATGATTCAAAAACGATTTCAGAGATTCTTTACCACTTCATTGAACACAGCAAAGAAGCTGTTCTGGATGCAATGGAACAATTAAGCGATGAAGGCATAATCATAAATTCGGGCATCGATTCTTATCGAAAAAAATAAATTTCTTTACAGGCTCACTGCCATTAAATCCTTGAAATTCGGTTAATTTTGCAATCAAAGCAATCAGATGAAAATAGTTTTTATGGGTACGCCCGAGTTTGCGGCCATTTGTCTCAAAGAAATTCTAAACAGTCCCCACAAGGTGGTAGCCGTAGTGAGTGCTGCCGGCAAACCCGCCGGACGAGGACAGAAAATTCAGCAACCTGCAGTGGCAAAATTGGCCATCAATGAAAATTTGAAGCTCATGCAGCCAATAAGATTAAAAGACCCTGCTTTCATTGAAGAACTCAAATCTCTTCAGGCAGATATTTTTGTTGTGGTGGCCTTCAGAATGCTGCCCAAAGAAGTATGGCAAATACCACCCAAAGGGACTTTTAATCTGCATGCTTCCTTGCTGCCCCAGTACAGGGGGGCTGCGCCAATCAATTGGGCCATCATCAACGGCGAAAAAGAGTCGGGAGTTACTACCTTTCTGATAGACGAGCAGATTGACACCGGCAATCTGCTTTTGAGTCAGAAAGTCGAAATCGATGAGCAAGACAATGCCGGCACACTTCATGATAAATTGGCTGAAGTCGGAAAAAAACTGATTATCAGCACCATAGACGGATTGGCGGACTGTTCCATCAGACCACGACCACAGCAGAAATTGTCTGAACTGAAACCCGCTCCAAAAATCTTCAAGGAAGATTGCCAAATCGATTGGGACATGCCCATAGAACGAATTCACGATTTCATCAGAGGGCTGAGCCCTTATCCGGCTGCATGGACGGTTCTGAGAAAGGAAGGTGATTCGAGAACTATAAAAATATTTGGTGGAAATTTTGTGAGAATCAACAATCCCGACAAATTCCATAAACGAATTTCATTTGACGAAAACCAATTGATAATCCGGTTGAAAGATGGCAATTATTGCGTAGAAGAACTTCAACCCGAGGGAAAAAAACGGATGAAGAGCAGTGATTTTATCAATGGGATCCATGACAAAACCGGCTGGTATGTAGGCCAAATGAGCTAAAACAAGGTTTTTGGGAGGCAGTTATTAACAAAAGCAATGGTTTTTTCAACAATTTTGAGATTTTATTGGCTGAAAGCTTGTGTGAGTCAGCGTTTCAGCTATATTTGCGTTTGTTATTAATCAATTAAAATTGAAAATTATGAACAAGAATGATTTAATCAGTGCAATGGCAGCCGATGCCGGGATCACTAAAGCTGCTGCTAAGAAAGCATTGGATTCTTTTACTGACAATGTAGCCAAAACTTTGAAGAAAGGAGATAAAATTTCTTTGGTTGGATTTGGTACTTTTTCAACTTCCAAAAGAAAAGCAAGAACAGGAAGAAATCCTCAGACCGGTGCTGCCATGAAAATTGCTGCTAAAACCGTTGCGAAATTCAAGCCAGGTTCAGACCTTGCCAAAGCAGTTGACAAGAAAAAATAAACAAAACAATTGTTTATTATGAAAAATCCTTCCTTTTCGGGAAGGATTTTTATATTTATGGAGCCAGTCTCTCGGTGAGCCAGCGGCCACTCTCCAACTTGTATCTCAAGCGGTCATGGAGTCTTCCGGGTCTGCCCTGCCAAAATTCAATTTCAAGTGCTTTCACCAAATACCCGCCCCAATGGCCGGGCATGCATATTTTTCTGTGTTTGTATTCTTCTTGGAGTATTTTGCTTTCTGCTGACAAATCCGTTTCAAAACCAATCACACTGCTCTGGTCGGAAACGATGGCGCCTATTTGGCTCTCGAAGGGCCTTTTGTTGAAATATTCTTCGGACTGACCGTGGCTCAATTTTTCGGCCAACCCCTTGATGATAACCTGACGCTCGAGTTTATCCCAAAAAAAGGACAGACAGACCCGTGGGTCTTTGGCAATCGCTTTTCCTTTCTGGCTGTTGTAATTCGTATAAAACACATAGCCTAACTCATTGAATTCTTTGAGCAAAACCACTCTGCTTCTGGGGTATCCATCGACGCCGACGGTGGAAAGATGCATTGCATAGGGTTCTGCAATTGCACCTGATTTCTGTACCTCATCATACCAGTTGGCAAACATCTGCATCGGGTCAGCCAAAATCGATTGAAAATTGATTTCAGATTGTTTGTAATCCATCCTTTTGTCGCTCAAATCTTGTTTCATTCAATTTTTTTTTTATCTTTATCCTTGAGAAGTTTATAATTATTATCAAAAGTAGTGCAAATTAAAACGATAACAAAAGGTAATCTGCTGATCGCTCAACCATCTTTGTTTGATTATACATTCAACCGAACGGTGGTATTTTTGGTTGATCACAATGAATTTGGAACAATTGGATTTATTCTCAATAAACCGATGCATATACAGCTAAATACCTTTGTGTCTGAATTGGATTCCGAATTTCCTGTTTATGAAGGAGGTCCTGTGGAAACCGATAATCTTTATTATCTGCACAAACGGCCCGATTTGATTTCGGACAGTGAGCACATTGTTGGTGATTTGTATTGGTCGGGAGATTATGAGGACATCAAAACCTCGATCAACAACAAACTAATTCAACCCAACGAAATCCGGTTTTATCTGGGATACAGTGGTTGGGGGGAGAATCAGCTTCAAAACGAAATCGATGAAAAAGCTTGGATAGCAGTCAATGAGCGAGTCGATATCTTCAATAACTGGAACAACAATCTGTGGAAGCAGCAAATGAAGAATCTCGGGGGTGACCACCTGATTTGGTTAAATACACCCGCCGACCCGAAGATGAATTGACTCATTTGTAAAACATTCAGAAATGATTATTCATCAGAAACAAGCAATCCTGAAAGAATGTACCTTCCGGGTTATGAGCCTAATACCTTTTTCAAATCATCAATCTGACTTTCCCAAAGCAATTTGGCTTCCTCTACCTCATCCTCTTCTGCAAAATCGGTAACAATAAGCGCGACATCTCCGGTCAAATCATCTTCGATGATGTTCAGTTCAAAAAAGTATTTGGTGTCTTCGTCATCTTCCCACTGGAAACGGACATAAGAATCCTGCTTGTTCTTCATCAGGAAAGCCACCTCTTCTTCTCCATCCCATATAAAGGTGTATTTGTCTCCTCTTGAATTCACATTATCGGCAAACCATTCGGAAAGACCGGATGGATTTGAAATATAATTATAGAGCAACGAGGGCGATGAATTGATAACAAACTCGGATTGAAACTTTACTCTCGGCATAATCATTTAATTGCACGCAATATATAAAATACCCTCAAACATCCAAACATTTTTTAAATATGTTTTGAAATCCTGTAATTACTGAATAGACAACAGAAAGAGATTCTTTGTTTTTTAAATAAAAAAGGACAGTTTCTCAACTGTCCTTTCCTGTAGCGAAGACGGGAATTGAACCCGTGACCTCAGGGTTATGAATCCTGCGCTCTAACCATCTGAGCTACCTCGCCATGGTTTTAAAAAGGAGTGCAAATATAAAATCTTATTGGTTATCTTCAAAATTTTAAATGAAATTCAAATTCCATTTCCAATTTAAAACTTTCCATTCTGTCCCCCGATGCGAATATCAGGAAAAATTTGTTTTTAGTATGCTTATTTTTCTCAGCACACTTTATGTACTTTCAGGCTTGGATGAATCATCTTAAAACTCAACCCTCTCTCCCACTTCCATTCCATTGGATTTGGCCAAGGCTCCACAAAGATTAAAGAGCATCCTCGCTCCCACATTGCCATCCCAATCATCATCTCCTGGAGCTATTTCTACCAAATCAAAACCAATGATTTCTTTTCCGGAATCTGCCAATGCACTGAGTAAATATGCCACTTGTTCAAATGACAAACCACCCGGAACGGGCGTTCCGGTATTCGGGCAATACCATTGATATAGCGCATCTATATCAAAACTTACATGCACTTTCTGAGGAAGTTCATCAATGATTCTTGCACATTGCATTTGCCAGTTTTCCCCTTCAAATTGTTGTTTTTTTAAATCTAAATTGGAGAAAACTTTCACTCTACCTGATGAATTTTTTACCATTTCCAATTCTTCTTCACAAAAATCTCTTATTCCCACCTGCACTAATTTTTTGAGCTGAGGAATTTCAAGTGCATTGTACATAATCGAAGCGTGTGAATAAGTGAATTCCTCATAAGCTTTTCTCAAATCCATATGTGCATCCAAGTGAAGGATTCCAAAGGCTTCATATTTCTCGGCCTGTGCTTCATAAAACCCCAAGGGCGTTGAGTGGTCTCCTCCCAACAAACCTATCTTTTTGTTTTTCTCCAACCAATAAATTACTCTTTCCTTCACTTCGTCCTTCATCTTTCTGCAATCACGGTTGATCTTGAACAAAGCAGTTTTGAGTTCGTCTGACCCTAATACATTCTTGCCTTCCTCCAATGATTTTATGATCGGTCCCGCTAGTTTTTTCAGCAAATTACTTTGTTGCCTCCAGAAAGGAGTATCATCGTCCATATAAATTCCGAGTTTCCATAATTCAGGGTATTCCTGATGATACAAATCCACCTGAAGAGAAGCCTCAAAAACCGTTTTATCGCCCATTGCCGTGCCTGAGCCGTAACTCACAGTCACCTCCCAAGGAACCGGAATTATGATGATTTCGCTCTGTTCAGCATTGAATGGCAATCCAAACAAATTTCCGTCTTTCTGTCCGGGTTGATTCGGATCAAAACTATCTATGATTTCTTTTTTTGTCATTTGAATAAATATTTGTGTTTACAAGGACAATCCCGGGATTGGCGGCAAGCTTTCTCGGGCTGTTTTTTTGGCTTCTTCTATCGCATTTTTCTTGACTTTTTCTAAAGCACTATTGAGCGTTATCACCAATGTATCTTCCAGTTGTACTACATCTGACAACAATTCGGGTGCAATCTTAATGTCTCGGATGGTTGCCAGTTCAGTGATTGTGACCGAAACCGTTTCGTCTCTTGAGGTTTCATAGATCAACTCTTGCTCAAGTTTTTCTTTCAGTGCTTCAAATTTTTTTTGGGCAGTTTGGAGTTTGCCCATCATGTCCATAAAATTCCCAAACATATCTTAGTTAATTAAATATATCTATTATATCTCCATTTCTCACAGCCGAATATGTTCTTGGTGAACGGTCTGCAATAAGAATGGGTTCACCGGTGAGCAAAATCCATTCAGCCCCATCCTCCGGGCAATACAATTTGATGTCATCCACAACCTCAAGTCTTGTATTGCTGCCCGGGCAAAGATGCGGTGCATTCCGGTCGTAGGCTTTGTAACCGTTAATCAGTTTCACAACAATGATTCCTTTGGTTCCTGTACCTGCACCATCTACATAGGTCCACCCTCTTGTTTCGAGCTCACTGTACAGTGGCAGATTGACATTGATTGAAGCAGAAATATTATATTCAGGGTTGCAACTTTTCTGTCCGTCATCATCACTACAAGCCACTGTTGAAGACAACATTAGCACAAATAAAAACCACTGTACAAAACTATTTTTCATCCAATCCGACTTTGCATTAAAATTAAAATTCATATCTTTGCATTGATAGTCCTGCGGAATAATTTCGTAGGATTATCTTTTTTTAATTATTCATCCATGGCAAATATACAATATGTAACGAAAGAAGGACTCAACAAATTGAGGACTGAACTGGAACAGTTAGAATCGATTGAGCGACCAAAGATTTCGCAGCAGATTGCTGAAGCAAGAGACAAAGGTGATTTGTCTGAAAACGCAGAATACGATGCAGCAAAGGAAGCTCAGGGACTGCTTGAAATGCGTATTGCCAAGCTCAAAGATCAGATTGCGAATTCAAGAGTGATTGACCCTTCCAAACTCGATGCCTCAAAAGTATCGATTCTTTCGACCGTCAAAATCAAAAATACCGCCAACAATATGGTGATGAATTATCAGCTCGTACCCGAAACGGAAGCGGATTTGGCAAAAGCAAAAATATCTGTCAACACGCCCATTGCCAAAGGGTTGTTGGGAAAGAAAGAAGGAGAGACAGCAGAAATTACATTGCCCAATGGCACGATAATGAATTTTGAGATTTTGGAAATAAAAATGGATTGAGATGGCTAGCATTTTCACCAAGATTATCAAGGGCGAGATTCCCTCATTCAAAATTGCAGAAAACGAAGATTTCATCGCATTTCTTGATGCATTCCCGGTGGTCAAAGGTCATGTGTTGGTCGTACCAAAAAAAGAAGTAGATAAAATCTTTGATTTAGACAAATCCACATACAACCAACTAATGGAATTTGCGTATGACATCGCACAAGGTATTGAAAAAGCGATTCCCTGTCTGAGGGTCGGCATGGCTGTTGTGGGGCTTGAGGTACCACATGTACATGTGCACCTGATTCCACTGAACAAAATGAGTGACATCAGTTTTACAGGGCCCAAGCTGGAACTTGAGCAGGAAGAGATGAAGGAAATTGCTGAGAGAATCAAAGCTTACTTATAAAACAACAAAATGAATAAATACATCAAATTAGTAATTACCGTATTAATGATTGGATTCGGAATATACCTGTTCGGTCAGCGGGAATACGGTTGGGGAACTGTCATCATTCTGATGTCGGGAATTCCCGTCTTGTTATTTTTCAGAAACGAATTCATACTTTTGGCATTTTGGTTTATGAGAAAGCAGGAAATTGAGAAAGCCAAGAAATGGCTCGATAAAATCAAAAATCCTGAAACCCAATTGGTTAGAAAACAGTTCGGATATTACCATTATATGCTCGGCATCACTGAAGCGCAAAGCAATATAAACAATTCCGAAAAACACATGAAAAAGGCATTGGATTACGGATTGTCATACAAACATGACCGTGCCATGGCCAAAATGAGTCTGGCCGGTGCCGCGATGGCCAAAGGAAGAAAACAGGAAGCCGAAAAATTGCTCAAAGAAGCAAAAGCATTGGACACTCAGGGAATGTTTGCGGAACAGCTCAAAATGATGGAGCAACAACTAAAAAAAGTCAATATTGGGCGGAATCTACAGAATCCAAACATGAGAAAAAGAGGAAAATTCTTCTAAGGTGTACCATTTGAGATTAATCTTTTTTATAAAAAAATGACAGAATTAATTTGAATCAAATTAATTCTGTCATTTTTCTGTACTGAAAGTTATTCTTGCACAGCTTTGAACTCTTCACCTTTCATAATTTTCCATAGAATACCCGCCAGAAGTGCGCCCAACAATGGTGCGACGAAGAAAAGCCACAATTGGGACAGTGCCATACCACCCGCAAATACAGCCGGCCCAAAACTTCTCGCCGGATTCACCGAAGTACCGGTGATTGGAATGGTAAACAAATGAATTGCCGCCAACGCAAAACCAATGGCAGCACCCGCCATGGTACTGTTTCCCCTTTTTGAAGTGGAACTCAGAATGGTGAAAAGGAAGATGAAGGTCATCACCGTTTCGGCAATGAAGGCAGAACAGGTATTGTATCCGTTCTGGTAGCCTTCGCCCCATCCATTAGCACCCAACGCCCATTCGCCCATTTCAAATCCGGGCATTCCTCTCAGAATAATTAATAAAATCAGTGCGCCCAGCGTACCACCAATCAACTGCGCCAAAATGTATACGCCCGCATCTTTTCCACTGATTCTACCGACGATAAACATGCCCGCCGTAACAGCAGGATTGATGTGCGCACCACTGATTCCTCCGATGGCATAACACATGATGAATTGGGCCAACCCAAAGGCCAGCGCTATTCCCAACAAACCCAATCCGCTAAGTGAACCGTCGGTGGTCTGACCGGCAATTACCGCAGAACCACAACCAATCATAACCAGCACGAAGGTTCCAATCATTTCAGTAAGAAATTTTGTGGATAATTTTGTTTCCATAATCTTATATTTTGTTGTTCATAAATCACTCAAACTTAAGAAAAAAACAAATCGCATGATAAAAATCAGTAAAATTACTTCTTATCATTTATTTACACTACCGGTTTCATTGGGTGGAATATGCATATAAAAAATGCCCGGGTCAACACTCCCGGGCTCCGAATCACTTATCATTCTGATAAATGAAAAAACCCTCTACACACTAATCATTATTTTGTTCTTTTATAATCTTCCACAATCCCCTGAAATCATTCAAAGCATAACCGATTGCACGGTCATCGGGGTACAATGTTTTGATTTTGGCCAGTGTGGCCGGTTCAATGTCTGTCTCAGGATTGCCATGACATTTGATGCAGGCTTGCATGCCTGCGTTGATTCTTTTGTAATAGTGCATTTGATTGTTGACAATAAAGAGGCTGTCGGTCAGTTCATTATTTTCTTTGAATTGTTCAAAAATCAACTTCTCAGTTTCTGTTTCGAGTCCGTTTTCAGGGTTTCTGTTCCGGTCAGTGATTCTGGAAATTGAATATCCGTATTGTTCAGACAAAGAATCGGTGATTGCCAATGCTTTCAGATTACAAAACTCAACCGCATATTCGGTTCCGCCTTTTTCAATGGCCGATGAAACATGTCCGAGCAATGCCTTTTGGGCTTCTGTTGCTGCGTTGTCCATTTGGGATTTCAGTTCGGTCAGGTTCACCTGATTTTCTGGCGTTCCGCAAGCTGTCAAAAGCACTACCGCCAACAATACAAACGCTAATTTTCTCATTCTATGTTGTTTACATTTTGATTAATAAAAGGTCCAATTCTCTTGATTAAATCATATTTAAACAAAACTCCGGCGTGTTTCCATAACAGTTTTCCTTCACGAAAAAGCAGCATTGTAGGCGTCCCCATGATTTGATATATTGAATCAAAATCAATGGTCAACTGCTTTTCTTTGTCAATATCCACTTTGATGATTTTGATGCTGTCTCCCAAATCTTTTTTCAGTTCATCAAGTATTTTATTCAGCATCATGCAAGGCCCACAATTATCTGTATAAAAAGCCATTAGTACTGGTGTTTTGCTCTGTGTGAAACTCTTCAATTGTTCCATCGTCATGAGTTTTGTTGAATTATTCTTTCGAGTTCATCTGCTTGTACTACCCCCGAATGCTTCCATTTGATTTCGCCTTTTCTGAAAATCATCAGTGTCGGGATGCTTCTTATCTGCAACCTGGCTGCCAGTTGTGGATTTTTGTCCACATCCACCTTTATGATGGACAGCTGCTCCCCCATTTTTTGTTTTAATTCTTGAAGTATGGGAGTCTGTATCCTACATGGTGCGCACCAATCTGCATATAAATCCACGAGCACGGGTTTGTCCTGAAGAATGATTTCGTTAAATTTCATTTCACTGTTTGTTTGTCTGCTTTTTTACATCTTTCTTAAAAACCGAGAACAGCAATCCGCCGGTAACAAATCCGTAGAGGGTGCTATTGACCGGATTGGAAGTAATCGCACAGTTTCCCGAATGACAACCCACGAATTTCCAATACAGAAACCCAGCGAGCCCACCGATTAACATTCCGCTGATAATCAACAAATTATTTTTGATAAATTTCATTGTTTTTTAATTTTAACTTCTTCAAAAATCACTTCATCTTCCTCCATGTGCTGATTTCGATTTGTATCGGGAGTGCATCCATTAGCGCAACATGCAAAATTGAACAACGTCATTAGAATAAAAATCATTCCAAACAGCGCAAACATCCAAATGCCCGAACGAAGTCCGTCCATCAGAAGATAGATCCCAATGCCCAGCCTCACGAACCTAAAAAAATTCCAGCCATTCAGCATTTTATTCAGCATTTTGAACCGTATTTCCACACCAGCAGCTGAAACCACCGATCAAATTAAACACATTTTCAAAACCCAATTCATACATTATCGCACAGGCAGTTCCACTTCTTCCACCTGCAGCACAATACAAATAATAATCTTTGGATTTGTCCATTTTTTGAATTTCTTCAATAAACAATTCTGTTTGAGTGATGTCTAATCGGATGGCATTTTCTATCATTCCCATACGACATTCCTCAATCGTTCTCACATCTATGACAACCGCGTCCTTATTATTTGCAACTGCGTCTTGCCACTCATTTTGTGATAAATTTTTCATTCATTTGATTTTACAATGCAAAGTTCATGATTATCCTAAAGATTCAATGCAACAATTGTTACAAACCGTTGTGATTTTAGAGCCAACTTTTGAACACGCTCACTTTCAGTCGGCCGACGATTGATTTTTCTTCTGCGTCAACTTTTCAGTTTTCATTTGATTGTTTTTTTAATTTGACTGCAAATGTATCGTCGCTCTCAGCGGCTTCGGTCAGGTTTTTATGTCAATTGAACAATCAGGCCGGTCAATTGAACATTCGGGCGGCTGATATTTTCAACCATAAGTCATCGGTACAGCAACCGAAATACAAGATAATTGATTACTTTCGTTATCAGATTTTTGTTCATGAATTCTTGTTTCACAAACAAATGCCGGCTGATATTGTTGTTCCTGCTGACTTCTCCTCAGTTGTATTCACAGTTACCCGAAAAACAAGACAGCGCAAAACCATCGGGTGACATCATTGTTGAAAAGCTCGAAGACGGAAAAGACAAAAGTGCATTTGGAAAATTCATTCACAAAATGCTTGTGAGAAAGCCAAAATCGGCAGGAGCAAGAACCGAAAAACTGGTAGAAAGGAATCTTCCCTTTGATGAAGCGCAGGGAAAAATCATAAGAAATATCCAAATCAACACCATGGATCCTTTTGGTTATTCAATTGAAGAGCCTGAGAGTGGACCCGAGCAGTTTATAGAAAAAGTGGGAAATGTACTCCACATCAAAACCAAAAAATTTGTCATCCGAAATTATTTACTCATGATTGAGGGTGATGAATTTGATTCGCTGAAAATTCTGGAAACCGAACGATTGATTCGTCAGCAACGATTCTCGAGAAGGGTCAGAATCGATTACGAGCCGGTCAATGAGGATGGAAACAGTGTGGATTTGGTCATCCATTCACTGGATTCTTGGACACTTGTTCCGTCGATGACTTTTTCGGGTTCAAAAGTGGGATTCCGGCTCAGGGAAAGGAATTTCATGGGCTGGGGACATGATTTTGACAATTACTACCGGCAGAATTTTGATACGGGCAACAACCGATTTTATACACGCTACACCATCCCGAACATACAGCGGACTTTCATCGGTTTTGGTGTTGGATACACATCAAATGAGGAAAACGAGTACTCCAAAGCGGTTTTTGTGCAACGAAGATTTTTTTCTCCTTTTACCCGTTGGGCGGGTGGTGTTTATTTGGGTGAACGGTTTCATCTGGATTCTATTCCCAATGATTTGGAAATTAACACCCAGCAAATCAAATACCGTCAGAGTGACTTTTGGGGGGCTTATGCTTTCAGACTTTTCGACGAGCAAAATCAACAAAAGCGGCTGAGCAACCTGATTGTATCGGCCAGGTATTTCAATGTGAATTATAGGGAACGCCCTGATGAGCTGCTTGATCCGGAGAGGTTTTATGCCAATCAGGATTATTTTATGTTGGGTGCCGGGATTTCAAAAAGGGCTTTTGTACAGGATAAATTCATCCGAAACTACAATATTGTTGAAGACATTCCTGTGGGCATGGCCACGGGCATCATTGCAGGCATGCAGCGAAAGAACAATGGGGACCGTTTTTATTTGGCTGGAAAGTTAAAGATGGGTGAATACTTTGATTTTGGTTTTCTGGGTTTCAATCTTCAGTATGGTGGATACTTAAAATCGGGTCGTTCTGAGCAGTCTGTGTTTTCATTGCAATTGGATTATTTCACCCGATTGATGAGTTGGGGAAGATGGAAATTCAGAAGCTTTGTTTCATCTGACCTGATTATTGGCAACAACCGCGTTGATTCAAGAGGCGACCGTTTGACACTGAACGAAAGCGACCCATTGGGAATCAATGGATTTCATAGTTTGGAGGTCATCGGCACTAAGAAATGGCTGACCGATTTTCAAATTCAGTCTTATTCTCCGTACCAATTGCTCGGTTTTCGTTTGTCTCCGATTTTCAGTTCTTCTTTTGGGCTTATCAGCGGTGAGGACAATCATTTGACCAGAGGAAAACTCTATACCCGAATCGGTTTTGGATTGCTGTTGACCAATGACTTTCTGGTTTTCAGTAACTTTCAGATTTCGTTTTCATGGTACAATCAAATTCCGGGTCAAGGATACAATCTACTCAAAGCCAATACGCTACAGGTTTCTGATTTTGAATTGATGGACTTTGATTTCGGAAAGCCAGAGCTGATTGAATACAGTCCTTATGTTCCAAAATAGCAATTCAGTAAAACTTGACTAATTATTTTCTTCCGTATTTCGTTTCTAAAAAATCAATGGTGCTTTGCATGATTTTCTTCAAAACCTCCAAATCTATATCGGACAGTTTTTTGACATAAATACAGGATTTTCCCATTTTGAATTTTCCAAGATTTTGGAGCAATTCATCCTGTATTGTATGTCCCATATAGCCCGAATAAACATAGAGTGAAATCGCTGCTTTTCGTGGTGAAAAAGCCACCAAAGGTGCATCGCCTTCGTGTCCGCTGTCGTATTTGTAATGGTAATTCCCAAAACCAATGATGCTGGGACCGAACATTTTAGGCGCGTATCCGGTGAAATTCTGCATCAGCTCCATCAATTCAAAACTGTCTTTGCGCTTTTGTTCATTATCGACGAATGCATGGATGAAATCCGAAACATTTTCTTCTGTATAAGCTGTTTTATTTTTCGCCATAATTATTCTAATTCGGAAAATTCGCAGCTGACTTAATTTCTTCAATTTGCAAGGTATGTCTTGCGGTATGACCGGCCATGAATAGCAAGGACTGATAAACATCTGAATGCCCGGAAGGAGATTCATTGACACGATTTCTCAATTCATCCATTGGCGTTTGCTTGATAAACGTAATAACCGCTTCCCTTTGTTTGCTCAATTCATTCAATGCATCCTCAGAATTGTCGAACTTTTCGTCAGGCAAAAGCATTTCAGGTGCTTTGTATTTTTCACTTCGGTCGGTAGAAAAATTCAGAATGTCTTGGTCTGAATATTGAATTTTCTCTTTGTCCTCCGGGTTGGTCGGATTTTTCATGTATTCTTGAATCATTCCGAAAATCATGTCTTCAGTTAGAATAATGTGTTCCAAACATTGACTGATGCTCCAACTGTCTTCGCTTGCTTTGAAATGCAATTGTTCAGAAGTCAAACCCGAAACATTGTTTTTAAATTTTGAAAAGTATCCTTGAAATAATTGTTCGCATAAACCAAATCTTTGTCTAAGCTTTCTTGAGATTCTATAATTTCTTTTAATTCCCCCAAACCTTCATTAAAATCCTTATCCATATTATAGAACAAACTCATCAGATTCCACGGATAAGGCGTCGTCCAAGAAATCCCCCATTTCACAAGGGTTTGGTCGGGTGACTGTTCTTCTAACCTGAAATAGGCTTTGCTCGGCGTGTCATCAAAATCATAAAAAAACATATCGGATTCCATGCTTTCGCCATCGATAATTTGCGTGATTACTTGTGCGCCTTTCCCTAATTTTTCACTTTCCCAGCTGTATTTGAATCCCACAGTGCCGTCTTCGCCTTCCGAAGTGGTTTTCATATTGGGATCCGAAAGTTGCCATACTCCGAAATTGTCTTGGTTTTTTACATATTTGATGTAATCAAAAACCTCTTGTTTGGGTTTGTTGATGACAACTTGTCCTTCGCTGGTAGATTCTTTTGGAACAAACAATGCGACTATAAGTGGTATTGCAATGATAATGAGCAATACGATTAAAATTTTCTTTAATACTTTCATTTTATGGTATTTATGTTTTCTTTTTCAAACTAAAAAACTTTGGTTCCCCGGTAAATTCCCCTTTGGGATAAACAGCAAAACTAATCAAACTTTTTAACCCCAATTCATTTCAACCTTTCTAATTTTCCTTTTCGTTTCACAATGCTTTTATAATCCCATTGGATATTTTTCGACTTGTTTAACCAACGCTCCAAATCCTTTTCATCAATTTCAGAAACCGATGGATAAAAAATGGAAGCGTCTTTGAATTTCCCACCCAAAACATTCAATTTTTCTTCTTCGAAATCCGCTCCACTCCAAAACATCAAACGAATTCCGGCTTTTTGTTTGCTGTATCCAACAATTGGATTGCCATCCAAAAACCAAACCGGATGTGCATGCCAAATTTTGTGTTCAGCTTCAGGCAATTGCTTGCAGATGATTTTAGCCAACGCACTGCAAATCGCTTGGTCTTCTGCCGAAAGTTTTTCATGATAATCTCTCATTTTGGATTTCATTTTTCATGAATTTTCAATCAGAGATTTTAATTTGTTCAAGGCTTTCGGATAAATTTCTTGAAAATAATCCCGGTATTCATCGAAGATATCTATTTCCACGGTAACTGTTGTGATTCCATTTCTTTCTTCAAAAAAATAATTTTCATGACCAGCGACCCATTGTTCTACTTCCGGTCCTGCGGTGATTTCAACACCATTTTTCAGGATTCCATAAGTTCGAATGGAAACAAATTGATGGGGAATATTTTCAACAATTTCAGCCATCATTCCTCCTTTTTCTCCATTTTCATCTGTTCCGACGAATTGAATTTTTTCTCCTTTTTCCCAACTTCCTTCAAAAGTTGAAGTCGGATTGAATTCAGAAACCCAGGCCTCGTAAGTCGATTTGTCACCCAAACCCAACATCGAACGATAAACCTTTTCAACGGGTGCTTTTATTTCTGATTTGAATTGTAATTTTTTCATCATTGTCCCTTTTGTATTATTGATTTCAAGTTTGAGAATTCAGGTATTCAAAAGCTCCTTTTCTAAGTTGAATTCCATATTCCAAATAAGCTTTCAGGCAATCCAAAAAATTTCCCCATCCAAAAGTGTTTCCCACCAACCATTCCAGGTTTTCTTCTGTCAAATCTTTTTCACCTTCAGTAATTCTGACGACGGTTGTTTTATCTGATAATTCTTCCAATTTGATTTTGACCAAAGTTCCCTCATCCCAAACAAAAGAAATGAATTCCGGTGTCTTAACTTCTTTGATTTGAACCGGAAATTCTCCCGGAAAATCACCAAATTCCCAAATCAATTCCCATCCTTCTGCCATTTTGCCCGAACTTTTAGAAATGAAATATTGGGTCAAATGTTTGGGGTCAATGATGGCTTCAAAAACTTCACTTATAGGTTTTTGAATTTGTATGGATGCTTTGGCTGTGAGTTTCATTTTTATTTTGGATTTGCATAATTAATCATCCAGCAAACCCCGAATTTATCGACAAACGATCCGAAATAATCTCCCCAAAACATGTCTTCCATCGGCATTTCAATTTGGCCACCGGCAGACAAAGCATTGAAGATTCTGTCGGCTTCATCGCGAGTTTCAGTAGAGATTGAAATGTAATTGTTGTTGCCCTGTTTCAAAATTTGTCCATGACTTGGCAAACAGTCCGATGCCATAAGATATTGGCCTTTTCCGATGGGAATTCCGACATGCATGGCCCTGTTTTTTTCATCGTCGGATAAATTTTCCATTCCCGGTGCTTCGCTCATTTTTTGAATAAATAATTCTCCACCAAAAACGGATTGGTAAAAACGAAAGGCTTCTTCAGCGTTTCCGTCAAAATTTAGATAAGGATTGAGTATCATAATCTGATGTTTTTCAGGCGAGAAATCAGATGTCCGAAAGTTGAATATCTAATTTTCAAGCAGTTATTAATTACGACAAAGGTAGCGCAGTCAAATTAAAAACTTCTTGCCATAGGACAAGAAATTAAATCCTCTCAGATTTCCTTTCTGATTCTGCTGAATGAAGTATCGGTTATGCCTAAATAACTTGCGATGAATTGGGGCGTTTTCATTTATTGAGATGCGATTTTTAATTTGATTTTAATCTTTCTGACCAAATTTTGGGAGAACGAGAAACATGAATAACTCCGATAATTCTGAGTGTAGATTCATCAAAAGCGTAATAATGAATTCCATACGGAAATCTTTTGATAAACTTGATTCTCACAAAGTTGTATCTTTTCTGAAATGAATCCGGGTGTTCTATAATTTCATCAAGTGCATTTTCGAGACAAAGTTGAAAATCAACAGAAAGTCCTTTTCGGACAGACTCATACCAAAGAATGGCATCTTCAATATCGAGATAAGCTTCGTCTAAGAATTCAATTTTCATTCATCCAATTCTTTTCTCAGCTGTTGAATTCTTTCCTGCACTTGTTCACGGGAATAAAACACTGCCCTGCCTTCTTCAATTCGCTGAAGTCGTTCCATCATAATGGATTCGATTTTCGCGCTAATTTCAATATCTTCCTTGAAAACACTGTCCCAAAGCTGTTCTGCCAGCCTTATTTTCTCCGCATCCGTATATTTTGAGAAATCAATGGAATTCATTATGACCTGTTTAATTTACTTTCAAAGATACAAAAATCAATTTTTAAGCCTTTATAAAAAACACAAGTGAATTTTCAGATTTCCTTTCTGATTCTGCTGAATGAAGTATCGGTTATGCCTAAATAACTTGCGATGAATTTGAGTGGAGATTGCAAAACCACTTGGGGTTTTTCTTTGATAAATTTCAAGTATCGTTCTTTGGCTGATGCCGTTAAAATTTCGACAGAACGGTGTTTCATATGAAACAATCTACCAGTCATCCATAATCTTCCCCATTCCGAAAAGCCGGATATGCTGTGAAATAATTCTTGGAAAACTTCATAATCAATTTCCCAAACTTCGCAATCTGTCAGGGTTTGAATATTTTCTTGGGTAGGAGTTCTTTGAAATAAGGACAAAACTTCTATGACCAAATCACCTTCGCAAAAGAAATCCGTAGTGATGTCATTGCCTTTATAATCAATCACATAAGAGCGAATCAAGCCTTTTTCGAGTATCATATAACTGTGGGAAGTCTCTCCTTCTCGAAGCACGAATTCTCCTTTTTTAAAAAGTACTTTTCTGTGCGCAGCCATGATTTTCTCAAGTTCCTCAGGGTTGATGAGTGGATGTTTGTAAACCTGAGAAAGTAGCTCATTCTTCATTTTTCATTCAGGATTGGATATACAAAAATATGAAAAATGAAAAAAGATTCGTTGTCTGACGGATGATTTTATGATGGCGGGAATCTGTTCACTCCTCGTAATTGCAATGACGATGGGAGCATTTTGTAGAATACGGGATGTATTTGATTTCAATGGAAGAAAAACAACTTCTGAGCGGATTGAATGTGGCTAAAGCCTGATTTTGACTTTCAAATTGAATCCGTTGGCTAAAGCCAACGGCAAAACAATGAAATTTGGCTATCATGAGGACGGGTTTGCAATTGGGCATCCAAGCGGTTGTTGATTGCTCATCTTCAATCAAGAAGGAGCGAACTCTCTTTTTTATATAAAAATATTATTTACCTTTCGCTTTCAAATCTCCACATTAAAATTTATTTATCATGAGCGAGCGATTATTTTTCAGCGAGGCTCGGGGTAGGGTCGGCTTGAAGGACATAGAAGAATTGGAAAAGCGAATTGTATTTTTCTCTTTAAATTTTTATGGAGATCTCCTAATGTGTGAGGAGGAGGTATGCAAAAAGTTGTCGATAAGTGCGCGTTCTATGCGTAGGTACCGAAACCAGAATTATTTTCGTTATATCCGTATTGAGGAGCAGATATTTTATCATAGGTGAGTTTTGCGATTGATTTGATAAAGGGAAATTTGTTGCACCATGTTCATGAACAGCGGTTGCGAACGGCAAGAAGGAGATAGGGTGATGGGGGCGATAGGTTTTTGAATGGTGCTTGGGGGCAATAAATCTAAAATAACAACAAGAGTGAAAAAACAAATCACTAAATTTGACTTGGCTAAGGAAGATGCCAACCCTGCAACTTATTGATTATAAATGTAAATGAAAATTATTAGTCAGAACCTAAAACAGAATATTAATGAAATCACTACTACCTAAAGAAGATTTGGAGCTTCATAAAGCATTCGAAATTATTTTGTCTATTGAAACTTTTAGCGATTATATTTTAGACATTTCTGAACTAATATACAAGAATGAACTCGACAATGAACAAATAAATAAAGTTCTCAAATATCATAATATCAAAAAAATAGAAGATATTAAAGATGAATTACTTGATTTGCTAATTGTTTATATTAATCTAATTCTTAACGACCATATTATTACTGAAAACGAAAAGAATAATGTCCGACTTTTAAAAATGTATTTTAGGATTAAAGAAGGAGATTTCATTAACAAAAGGTCAAATGAAGTTGAGGATATTTTACAAAGACAATTTGAAAGGCTTTATTCTGATAACTTAATCAACACATCAGAATCTTTGCTTTTAGTTGATTTACAAGGAGTTTTTGATTTAAGTTATGACCAGTTTGATAAGCTAAAGGAAATTGAAGTTAGAAAAGCCTTAGAAAGAGGTGCTGATATTTCTGAACTTGATACTGCAAGAATACCAAAAGTAATAAATGTTCAAAATGAAACTTTAGGCAGACAGATTTCTCAACAAGTTAAAGACCTTGTATGGAATAGAGATAATGGGCAATGCAGGGAATGTGGAAGCAATGAGCAATTAGAATTCGACCATATTATTCCATTTTCTAAAGGAGGTTCTAACACTTATAGAAATATACAATTACTTTGTGAACCTTGTAACAGAAAAAAATCAAACAAAATAGGATAAATACAAGGTTCCCGCTAACAAGCGTAACCGCTGCACAATCCTCAATTCCACAAACTAATTTTTCAGAAGCATAAAAAACCAACCATTTTGTAAGCGATTTCCGGGAGCTTACTTTTTTTTAGAAAATACTCAAATTCAGTGAAGCGTCGTTCAGTTTGGGTTTTCAATCATTTCATAGTCCATTTATTTTATGAAAAAAATGCAGGATTGCTCGATTGTAAACCGTTAAATATCAAAAACTTTAAAAGGAGAAACCACTTCTTGAACACTCCTCAGCAATTACAACTCGAATCGGTGTCTTTTACGCCAATTTTCTTTAAAATCTCGTGGAGCAAACACCAATTGGTAATTGAGTTTTGAAATAAATTTGCGCCGACAAAAGCGGCTATCCAAAGCCAATTGTTGTTGTCTGTAAAATAAGTCAAAAGCAAGCTGGTTAAAATCAGGGTTCCAGCAAATGCATGTGCGATTTTGTTGTACATAATGATTTGTTTTTAAGTTTAATTTAATTTCAAGTTTCAGGTAAATTTTTGTTCCGGGTTTCAATCTGCTTGCTGAGCGAAGCCGAAGCACAAATTTTTTCGATGCTAAACTCGCTCATCACTAATCACTCATCACTAAATTTAAATCGAGCGATTCACATCCAGACAAGCCACATGAATTTTTGTGTTCACTGACTGTTTGTTGTTAAAATCTTCAAAGCTTTCAAAGAGTTCATCTATGCACTGATTCTCAATGAATACAGTGAAAAGCAGCGAAGCCGTCGGAATGCTCTCAGACACAAAACTCGTCCGCTGACCAACGCCATTGGAATAACCACTGACTTCCTGATAAGAAAAAGATTGTACGCCTGAATGCCGCAGTATCTTTTTCACATTTTTCTCGTATTCTTCAATACAGGTGACCAATAATAATTTCATTTTTAATTGTATAATGTATTTTGTGAAACTTCACTTTGTATTTCAATTCATTCAAACCTCATCATTTTTTTTCCGGTACCTTGCTCCACTTCTTTCTCTCTACCATATAATAAACCACCGGCACAATCAGAAGTGTCAATACTGTGGAAGTAATTGCGCCGAATACCAACGAAATCGCCAATCCCTGAAAAATCGGGTCGAACAGAATAACGGCTGCTCCAATGACAACGGCGCCTGTCGTCAATAAAATTGGAGTCGTTCTCACTGCACCTGCTTCAATGATTGCTTCTTTGATTGGGATGCCGTCTCTCAATCGAATTTCAATAAAGTCTATCAGCAAAACGGAGTTTCGTACCATGACACCGGCCAAGGCAATCATCCCGATAAAGGAAGTCGCAGTAAAATAAGCTCCTAATAACCAATGCCCTGCAACGATTCCCACCAAGGACAGAGGAATTGCAACCATCATAATGAAAGGTGTTTTGAAATCTTGGAACCAGCCGACAATCAGCATATAAATAATGACCATTACCACCATGAATGCAATTCCCAAATCACGGAAAACTTCCAGCGTAATCTGCCATTCTCCGTCCCATTTTACGGTGAAATTTTCTTCACTTTCGGGCTGACCCATATAAAGTTCTTCCACTTTGTAGCCCGCCGGAATGTCCATTTGCTGTAATTTTTCGTCCATTCCGAGAATCGCATAGGCCGGACTTTCCAAGTCGCCTGCCATGTCGGCCAACACATAAACCACTCTTTGTTGGTCTTTTCTGTAAATTGATTTTTGAAGTTCGTCTTGTTTCACTTTTACCAAATCGCTGACCGGCACCATGCCCATCTGACCTTTGATTTTCATGTTAGTAATGTCCTCGATGGAAGTTTTGTCCGCATCGTTTAATTTCATGACGATATCCACCGGTTCATTGGAGACTTCATCATAGAGATTTCCAATCGGATGTTCTCCCATCAGATACACAAGATTTCCGGTGATTTGGGCAGGTGCAACGCCGCTGAGCATTGCTTTTTCCTTGTCAAATTCCAACTTATATTCAACTTGTGGATCCTCAATTCTTGTGTCAATGTCCACCACATCATCTGTGTTGTGAAGGATTTGTTCGATTTGTCTGGCAATTTTCACTTGTTCTTCATAATCAGGGCCGTAAACCTCTGCCACGATGGTTGACAAAACCGGCGGTCCGGGCGGAACTTCCACCACTTTTACATTCGCATTGTATTGGGCAGCCACTTCCTGAATTCCCGGGCGAATTCTTTTGGCGATGTCGTGACTTTGCTGTTTCCGTTCATCTTTTCCAAGGAAATTCACCTGAATGTCAGCAGTATTACTCGCTCCGCGCATATCGTAATGTCGTACTAAACCATTGAATGTAATCGGTGAAGAAGACCCGACATAAGACTGATAATTCACAACTTCGGGAATGGTTTTCAAATATTGCGCAATGTCCTGGGTGGCCGCAGCGGTTCTTTCCAAAGTCGTTCCTTCGGGCATATCAATTACAATCTGAACTTCGTTTTTATTGTCAAACGGCAACATCTTTACAGCGACCCATTTGGTGAAGAAAGCCAACATTGAAATCATCAGCAGAATGCCTGTTCCACCAAGAATTAGCCATCTTTTACCTTTGCTGTTGAGTAGCGGTAATTGTAATTTCTTATAGATTTTATAAATCCTTGTCGTTTCTAAATTCTGACCTTCCTTTTCTTCCTGCTTGTCCTTTTCAATCAACATATGATACCCGAGATAAGGCGTAACGGTCAGTGCAATAAAGAGCGAAAGCAACATCGCAATCGAAGCACCAATCGGCATCGGACTCATGTAAGGCCCCATCATTCCGGAAACGAAAGCCATCGGTAAAATTGCAGCAATCACAGTGAAAGTTGCTAAAATCGTTGGGTTTCCTACTTCATTGATGGCGTAAATTGCGGCCTGTTTAAACGGCAATTTTCTCATTTTGAAATGCCGGTGCATATTTTCGGCAATGATGATGCTGTCGTCCACTACGATTCCGACCACAAATACCAGTGCAAACAGCGTAATCCGGTTGAGTGTATAACCCAAAATATAATAACTGAACAAAGTCAGCGCAAAAGTCAGTGGCACCGATAAAAACACGACCAAACCACCTCGCCAACCCATTGCCAACATGACCAAAATCGTAACCGCAATAATTGCAATCGCTAAGTGAAACAACAATTCCGATACTTTTTCGGAAGCCGTTTCCCCGTAATTTCGGGTCACTTCTACTGTGACATCATTTGGAATTAAATCCAATTTCAATGCATCGATTTTTGTCAGAATTTGTTCTGAAATCTGCATGGCATCAGCACCTTTTACCTTTGAAACCGCCAGCGTAACCGCAGGATATTCTGACTGAAATTCCCGGCCTTTTTGGGTGGCATTGCCATAGCCGAAACTGACAAAATTTTTGGGTGATGAAGGGCCGTCCTCCACGCTTGCTACCTGTTTCAGATAGACTGGCATATTCCCGGAAGTTCCGATAACTAAATTTTCTACATCTTCGGCACTGCTCAGAAACTGTCCGGTGGTCAGCAGGAATTCGGTATCTCCGGCATTGAAACTCCCCGATTGTGAACTGTTGTTGCTCGCCTGTATCAGCTGCATGATCCCGAGTGGGTCCACTGTGGATTCCGCCATTTTGTCTTTGTCGAGAATCACCTTCAGCTGCCGTGGACGACCGCCGATGACATTGATGGTGGAAACATCTTTAATTTTTTTAATCTCAGAAGAAACTTCTTCACCGATTTGCCGAAGCTGAAAATCATCGTAATGCTCGCTCCATAGGGTCAGTCCGAGCATGGGTACATCGTCAATGGTTCGGGTTTTTACCATGGGTTCAAAAACACCGGCGGGAAAAATATCTTGGTGCTTCATCAGTTCGTCATAGAGTTTCACATACGAGCGTTCGGTGTCCTCACCCACGAAAAACTGCACGATGATCATCGCCTGTCCGTTCATCGCCACAGAATGAAGATGTTCCACACCTTTTATATTGGAAATGATTTTCTCCAAAGGTTTTACCACCCGGCTCTCTACCTCGGTCGGACTGGCGCCGGGATAACCCACCATCACATCTGCCATCGGGATGATGATTTGCGGTTCTTCCTCTCTGGGAATCAGCGAAGAGCTATAAACTCCGATAATCATCAGAGAAATCATCAAAAGTATGGTCAACTTGGAGTTGATAAATAATTCGGCTATGCGGCCTGCGATTCCTTTTTCCATTCCAACGGATTTGATTTACGGTGCAAAAATCCGTTAAGAAAAAAAGGTGGACAGTTACATTGGTTACAGAGGGGAAAAGCAAGTTGATTATAAAAGGATTTTGAAATGTAGTAATCAAAAACCTTTAAAGATAAAAGTTTTAACTCTTGTCAATTAAAGGCAAATCAGGTTTAATTATCGGCAGGATAAAATCTTGGAAAACAGTTTCATTTAATTTGACAAGAAGAATACCTCTTATGGTTGAGTACGAGATTGAAGAAATAGCAAATCCTAATTTTGAATTGACAATAAGAGACTTATTTTCAGTAGTTACCAGTTCATCTAAATTTTCGCAGTGATAAATTAAAACAAATTTATAAGTTCCTTTGGCTTCTTCAGTAGAATCTGAATTTGTTACAATTTCGAAATCGAAAGCAGCTCGTATAAGTCTATCTTCCAAATTAAATGAAATATTCAACTGATTCTTCGATGAGAATGAACGAATATTTTCAATATCAAAAAATTCCGGCACAAAAATATTCTCATTTATTATTCTAAATGATTTTACAGCTAATTTCTCTGCATCAAACGAATCATGCATATCGAACATCTTCTTTAATCCAATTTATATCTTCTGAAATGGTATTCACTCTCTTTTCTACTGTAAAAGACACTTCAAATCTTTCCCATTCATCTTTAAAACGAGTTGAATAGGCTTTTAATGGTATTTCTATTAATGGTTCACCCAATTCGGCTTCTAATTTTGCAATACTTTTTAAAGTAATATTTTGATTTCCGCTCAACCATCGGCTGATTTCTGCCGGAGTTTTATCCATTCCCTCTGCCAGTTCTTTTTGTGAAATTCCTTTTTTCTTAAGAATTTGATTGATTCTTAAAATAAGGTCTGAGTATTTGGCGACAAAGATTCTTGTTTCCAAAGGGGTTTCATCTAATATTTTTTGGGCTATTTTACTTCTCATTATATCAATTCATTATAAGGTTCTGAAGTGTAAAAATCTACGATTTCTCTTTGTTCGCTATTCAATCTGATGATTTTTGAGTTAAATAAATTCAGAATTTTTTCTGCATACTGATTGGCTTCATAAAATGCCATGCTTGTTTTTCCATCTTCTGCTCTTTGGCTTGTTTTTTCGCCACCATTGAAAAGTATTACACATGAATCTGAAAGTCTCAAACAATACAATCGCAAAGGGAAATCCAAACCAAAATCTATTTCTTCAACTTTTACATTAACGGGTGGTGGCAATGCCTGAGCCTTTCGTTCTTCTCTAAAAAAATCATTGATTGCACCGTTCCTGATCCCGATTGTATCAAAAATAAATGAAACAAGTTGCTGTACATAAGGCTTTAAATGTTCATCTCTGTTAAATTTGTCAAGAAATTTATCTGTTTCAGAAAGCTCATCACCATCTAATCTAACCGTGTAAAACTGACATTTCGGGCTTTCATCATCAAATATTTCCAGTACAAAATTACTCATAATTTCAACAAACACAAAATAAATTAGCATTTATGCTAATAAAACGAAATTATAGAATTTAATCAGTTAAAAGAAAGTTCTTTGTACCTTCTTATCAACAATGTTTTTGCTTTTAACAACACTTTGCGAAAAAGCGGTATAAACCTCTGATTTTCAGGAAAACAAATGAAAAAAACTTGACACTCCATTGACAATCAGTGAATTTGTGCTTGAAATATTTCTACGAAAAATCAGGGCTGTCCAATACCAAAGGTATTTTTATTTCCACATTTGAGCAAAAAGAGGTGAAATTGGATTGTAGAATCCACGAGAGCTTTGTTCATTTGGTGGTTTTATTTTCTGAATTTCAATAAATCTTTGTTGGAAGATGAATGAAACATTTCCAAAGTTTGAAACTTTGGAAATGTTAAGCTTATAAAAATCTAAACAGTGTTTGAATTGCCATTCATTAATTAATAGATTTTGGCTTAAGTACAGAAGATTAGTTTTCAGTTTAAAAAAAAGGCATTTGAACCATGCGGCTAAAGCCAAAACTTGAATTTTGAAATTTTACCGGCAGCTAAAGCAGCCGGCAATATTTTTTTAATCAAAATCAAAAACAGATTTAAAAACCGGAATTAATGAATTTAACCACAAAATACAAAGCTACATTATATAGCTTTTATTTTATAGTTTGTTTGATTTACTATACAATATCTCAATATTTTGCTTATTTATTTAAACATTAATGTTTATATTTGTTTATTGTAATAAGCAATCGCCGTGATAAAATTAAATGAAAATTTTGAAAATTTAATTTCCCGAACCCAAATTTCAACCATTCGTAGCATTATGAATGACATCAACTGGAACGCACGGTTGATTGGAATCAAAGGCGCGCGGGGCGTTGGAAAAACTACACTTTTACTTCAGGCTATCAAATTGTACTTAAAAGATGAGTTAGACAAAACTCTTTATGTTTCATTGGATCATATATGGTTCAATTCCAATTCATTGATTGATTTGATAAAAGAGTTTTCACAAAAAGGAGGCAGGCAATTATTTCTGGATGAAGTACATAAATATCCGAACTGGGCGCAGGAAATTAAAAATGCCTATGACCAGTACCCGGATGTTAAAATCGTTTTTACGGCTTCTTCATTGATTGAGATTTTGAATGCCAGAGCAGATTTGAGCAGAAGAGCGGTTATATACTCGATGCAGGGATTGTCTTTCAGGGAATATCTTCAAATCGAAGTCGGGTTAGAATTTCAATCCATAAAGTTTGAGGACATTTTACAAAATCACACCAAAATTACCCGGGAAATTTTAAAAGAAATTAAACCTTTTCAATATTTCGAAGATTATTTAAGAAATGGCTATTATCCGTTTTTTCAGGAAGAAAAAGATTTGTATTTCATCCGGTTAAATGAGGTAATCAACATGATGCTCGAAATTGAATTGCCACTGTTGAGAGGGGTTGAAATTGGGTATATTTCTAAAGTCAAACAACTTCTGTCTGTCATTGCTCAGGCTACACCTTTCACACCCAATGTATCTAAGTTGAGTCAAAAAATTGAAATCAACAGGAATACGCTTTTAACTTATTTCCATTATTTGGATGAAATCAATCTGACAAAAAATTTATTCAAACAAAACACAGGAATCAGCTTGCTTCAAAAACCAATGAAGATTTATCTCGAAAACACTAATTTAATGTATCTTCTGGGGAGAAATGAGGTCAATAAAGGCAACCTTCGGGAAACATTTTTTGCGAATCAGACCGGATACCGGCACCGGTTAAATTACATTTCACATACTGACTTTTTGGTGGATGAGAAGTATTCTTTTGAAATTGGAGGAAAAAATAAAACCAAAAAACAGTTGGAAAATAAGCCGGATTCCTTCGTTGTGAAAGATGATATTGAAATCGGAAATGAAAATACAATTCCTTTGTGGTTATTTGGATTTTTGTATTAATCTTATTTGAATCTAAGTTGTTCAGTCAGTGAGTTTTTTTAGACCAAATTTTTCCAGACAATGTGAAAAACAACATTCATTAATCCATAGATATTGGCTTAAGTACAGAAGATTAGTTTTCAGTTTAAAAAAAAGGCATTTGAACCATGCGGCTAAAGCCAAATTGGATTCTGAAATTTTACCGGCAGCTAAAGCAGCCGGCAATATTTTTTTAATCTCAATCAAAAAGTCACCTTTGCAGTCGAATTAAATCACGCTTCCATCGACTTCTCCATCTCCCGGTATTTGATCCGAACGAGATCGATTTCATATTGTGCTTGTATATTCAGCCAAAATACATTTCTTACGATTAGTTTTTAATAAAGCGATTCAAGGCTTATTGATTTATTTTCCATTCCCTTATTATCTTTTTTCTTTCTCTTCTTTTTTCACCTTTTGCCCTTTTAATCCAGTCTTTGGATAACCAATTTATGTATTTGACCTTAAAATTCAGAGCTCCATCTCGATTAATCCAAGGTAAATAATATTCAATTAAATTCGGGTTATTTTCACAAAATTCGAGCAAGCAGTTTCGCACACCCATCAAAAGAGCGTAAGGCATCCTTTCAACCTTATCGGCTAAAATTATTGCAATTTCACCTTTGGTTAAATTTCTATTCTGACATTCAGATTTTACAGAAGTAGGTGTTGAATCAATAAAAAATTCAGTAAGAATCGGTAAAACCTTTCCTCCATAAGCGATTATTTCTAGAGCCTGAATGGTTTCAGTTATTTCTTTAGAGTCTTTTGTTTCTGCTATTTCGTTTAATAAATAATCAATTTCGGATTTACTCTGCGCAAACCCGAAATTCAGATTCAGAAAACAAATTAAAAATACTTGATGAATCTTTCTCATACTACAGATAAATCACAATTCCATCGATATTAATTAGAAACAATCGACTTCTCCAACTCCCGGTATTTGATCCGAACGAGATCGATTTCATATTGTGCCTGAAGTTTCAACCAAAAGACTGCTTTTATTCCCCAAACTTTTTCGAGTTTAACTGCAATCTCTGCATTGAGATTTCGCTTACCTTTGATAATTTCATTCAAATAGGAAGGCTGGATTCCGAGTTCTTTTGCCAATTCCTTTTGAGTCATTTTTCTGGATTCCATTTCATCTAAAATATGTTCTCCGACATGAGTGGCTTCATAAGGAATATGGTCTTTTACAATTGTTTTCATTTCTTTTATTTATAATGATTACTTAATTCTATTATACTGCAAATGGTTATTTCTACAATGGTTTCATCTTCTTCAGTTGCTTCAATTGATGTTCTGAATTCAAGCCGATATTTATCTGTTATTCTAACGGATTCGATATCTGAATTCGTCAATTTTTTATAATTAAATCCATGGAAGAGAAATAATTCTTCGACCTTATCTAATTGTTTAAATTTATCAATCGCTTTTTTATATCTACTAATCACATCAGGCTGAAATCGATATTTTCTACTGGTCGCTTTACCCTCTTCGTAAAGTTCTCTCAAATATTCTTTTTCAAATTCAATAACCATTTAACAAAGATATGAAATGATTTCATTAAATTCACAAATCTGTGAATTATTTAAAAGAGATTAAATCCTAAGCTTGTTTGGTTAAAATAATTTAAAATTGCTTCTCGATAAAAAAACCTAAATAGTGTTTGAAATGCCCTTTATTAATCCATAGATATTGACTTAAGCACTGAAGAATAGTTTTTAGTTAAAAAAAAGGCATTTGAACCATGCGGCTAAAGCCAAATTGGATTCTGAAATTTTACCGGCAGCTAAAGCAGCCGGCAATATTTTTTTAATCTCAATCAAAAAGTCACCTTCGCCCCATTGTACAACCTTCCTTCTGCCGAAGTGATATAAGTCTCATTGGGTTGCAATCCTGAGAGTACTTCCACATTATCGTCAAAGTCTCTTCCGGTTTTCAGCCATCTCAAAACGGCGGTATTTTGTGAACTTACGGTATAAACTCCGGTCAATTGCCCTTTTTTCACCAAAGCAGATTTTGGGATCAGGATACCAATGGTTTCAGAAGAAATTTCGGATGGAATTTGAAAAGGGAAATGGGCATTCACATACATTCCCGGACGGAGTTCATTGTCAGCCGGTAGATTGATTTTCACCATGTATTGCCCACCGGTATTGGCAGATGACTGACTGATTTCGGCCACTTTTCCATCCACTTCTTTTCCTGAGGATTTAATCAGGATTTTTACATCCATACCGTTTTTCAGTTGAGTGATATTGTTTTCAGAGACCATTAGCTGCGCCTGAAGCACACCGGGTGATTCTATGGTCAGCAATGGCATTCCCGGATTGGCCAAGTCGCCTTGTTCGGCAAATTTTGCAGTTACCACGCCCGAAACCGGTGCAGTGATTTGGGTGTATTTGTATTGTGCGTTTACTTCATTTTTCATTTGTTTGGCGGCATTCAAACCGGCAGCTGCCATATCGAAACGGGCTTTCATATCGTCCAATTCTTTTTGGGAAGCACTCTGAGAATTGAAAAGATTCTGAAATCTTTCATAATCCTTTTTGGCTGCGTCATAAGCTGCTTGAGCTTGCATGATTTGCGCATCTGCTTGCCCTCCTTTTGCTTGGATGTCGTTGCTGTTGATAGAAACCAAATGCTGTCCCACACTCACGCTTTGCCCCACTTGAACAGGCAAACTCGTGATGTATCCCATCATTCGGGTCGAAACATTGACCGAATTTTTGGAAATTAATTTACCACTTGCACTTGCGAAAACTCCGGCTGTGGTTTCCTCCGATTTACTGACACTCACGCTAATGGCTTCTCCACTGAATTCTGCCGGTTGAACCTTGTCTGAAGAACAGTTGACAAATACCAAAAGTGTCATTGCTAAAATTGTAATTTGAAGTCTATTTCTCATTCCGATTATTTTAAAAATTGATAATATTCCAATGCAGTGTTGTATTCAAAAATCGCCTGATGGTATTCCAATTCTTTTTGTGACATCAGGGTTTCGGCAGTCAGTAAATCAGAAGACTTTTCCAATCCCTGCTCGAATCGGTTCTTTCGGATTCTGTATGCCTCCTTGCTTTGCTCCCAAGCAGATTGGGCAGTTGTTACCTTGTAATCAGCATCTATAATTTGGCGAACCGCCTGTTTCAGCTCCAATTCGCTTTGCTGTGTATATTGCTCTATTTCGGCTTTTGCCTTGTTTCTTTCTGCGTGAAAGGCAGCCTGTTCGCTTTTTGATTTCAGTCCGTCAAACAAATTCCAAGACAACTGTAACCCAAGCAAATAACCTTTTCCGCCGAATTCCCAAGGTTTATAATCGTGTAATTCAAAACTCCCGAAGGCGTTCAGGCGCGGAAGGAATTTTGATTTTGAAGATTTAATCATCCAGTCGTAAGCTTCCAAGGATTTTTCATAAGCCTGTAAATCCTTTCGGTTGGGGTCCAATTTGGTTTCGCTGCCAAGTATTTTATTTTCATAGGTCAATTCTGTTATTGGTTTAAAGATTTTTCCGGCACTGTCTTCGTTCAGCAATAGAAAAAGATAATCGGAGGCGTTTTGGATATTTGATTTTGCAAATTGAATCATTGCATTTATCTCATTGATTCTCACATCCATATACAGCACATCCGACTTCTGAATCAAGCCATTGGCGTAATAATTTTCGATGACTTTTTTGTTTGCTAAGGTGGTCTGTCTTGCGTCCAGCAGGGTTTGGTGCATTTTATAGGAAAGTTGCAACATCATATAGGCTTTTCTGACCTCAAAACGAATGTATTCCAAGGTTCTTTCCTGTTTGATTTTCAGCACTTCGGTTTTCACAATTCCCGCTTTTTTCATATAAACCGCATCCATATTGATGATGGGTTGCTGAAATTCGATTTTGGGTGAAAAATCAGAAATATGCTTAGGGTCGTTGAGCAAATCCGGATTGAAATCTTCCATCGCAATCCGAGATTGATTCAGTTTGAATCCAAAAGCATTCAACGGACTGTTGGTATTCATGAAAGTATAGGAAGCTGTGATATTGGGCAGATAAGATGCACGGGTAGCAAGTAGTTCAGCCTCTGCCAATTGAACTTCCTTTTGGGCCAATTTAACATGTAGGTTTTCGTCCAAAGTTTTTTGGTCGAGTGCTGTCATTGAAATCCTGAGGGTGTCTTGTGCGGATACCAAAGTTACGAATGCCAACAATAAGACAGTTGTAATTTTTCTCATTTACTGTTTAATTTCTGGCGCAAAATTAGAACAGCAAAATGGAGCGGACAGTTACAGATGTTACATAGAGAAATAGATGGTCGTAAATTGAAAACGATTCAGATGCTTTTCATCCGTGTCCAACTATTATTCAAAGGATTAACGAAGATTGATTGGTTTATGATAAAAAAATTAAATAATTATGATTTTCCATTCTTTTTTGCCTTCGTGAAAATTACAAATCTCAAACTTGTTTTTACTTATTTTTCGAACCAAATCGCTATAATTTACTTCTGATGGATCTTGTGTATAAATATCAAAAACTGAAGTTCCGATTTCCTTCCATTCATTTTCTTTCAGAGTATAGATTTTCAAAGATTTGTATCTGCTCACACAAGTTGAATAAAAAATTCCGATTTCGTTTGTTCCATCTTCGTCAATATCTGAAATCACAAAGAAATTGTTTGGATGACAACAATTAGAATCTGTTTGAAGTCTTGGTAAGCTTTTATCAAAAAAGTAATACGAATCACCTTGGTCACAATAATTAAAAGCCTGTAGTACAAAAACCGTATCACTTTGTTTATCTGCTCTTATTCCTTTTATCTCCTTTAATCCTTCATACCTTTCATATAGTTCGGAATTTTTATAAGGTAGAATACCACAAGTATCAGATTGATATTTTGAAAAATAACTTTCAATAATCCCTGAATTTTCTTTTAATAAACTGTCCTTCAGATATTGCTTGTTTTGATTCAACAAATTGATTAAGCTGTCATTATCAAATATTTTTTCGCTCGTTAATTGAAGTGGTTTATTAATTATTTTTGAATCAATTTCATTTGGGTTCTCTTTCATCCCATTGCAAGAAATAAGAAATAACATTATTGGGATTAAGATTAATTTTGGATTCATTTCTATGTGCTTTAATTATTCCACTAAATTTAACCAATTCAAAACTACATAATTTTTTTATTGTAATATTCAGACAAGACAATGAAAAAATTTATACTGAGTTTCCCTCTTGACTTTTTTATCAAAACAATTTATTTCAGAGGAATATTGTGGTTTGAATTTAGTACTCAAGAGTGATGGTCGTGAATTTAAAACGAATCAGATGCTTTTCATCCGTGTCCAACTATTATTCAAAGGATTAACGAAGATTGCTTAAAAATCCATTGTGCATCATTGTCTCTCAACCTCGAATTAATACACTGATTATCAACAGTTATGACTTGGTGTATAATTTGTAAAATACTTCGAAAAACCGATTTTACAACAGCTCTATATTGTTCCTGTTTAGCTTGATTTTGCCCTCATTTTCCATTGCTTTGAGCAATCTGGAAATCACCACTCTGGAAGTGTTCAAGTCATAAGCGATTTGCTGATGGGTTTGAGTAACGACATTTGAATCATTGATTTTTGATTTTTCGTTCAGATATTCTTCCAATCGTTGGTCCATGTGTTTGAAGGCAATATTGTCGATGGCTGACAGAAGTTCATTGAAACGACTGTTGTAACTGTTAAAAACAAATGCCCGCCAGCTTTTATATTTGCTCATCCACTCTTCCATTTTTCCGACCGGAATCATGGCAACCAAACCTTTGTTTTCTGCAATCGCACGGATTTCACTTTGTTTTTCGCCCATGCAACAAGCCATTGTCATGGCGCAAGTATCGCCTTTTTCCAAAAAATATAAGAGCAATTCGCCTTCGTCAAAATCTTCACGCATGATTTTGATGGCACCACTGACGAGCAAGGGAATGCCCTTAATGAATTGGCCAAAATCAATCAGCACATCGTCTTCGTCGAACTCAATCAGTAGAGCGAGTTTTGAAATTTCATTCAGCAGTTCTTTTTCAAAGACTGCAGCATACACATCAGCGATTGTTTCTTTTGGATTCATAGTTGATTCAATCAATGGATAAAAATACAAAAAATGAGGAATCTTTCTAATGAAAAATTCCTCATCAGTATTCTGACTGAAATGATTTATTTGGTCAAAACTCCATATTCACATTCAACTTGTCTGCAATGATGGCAATGATTCTGTTTTTAATCTGTGGAATCTGTACGAGTTCCAGCACTTCGGCCGCAAAAGCGTACAACAACAAAGCCTTGGCTTCTGCTTTTGGGATACCTCTTTGTTGCATGTAGAACATTGCGTTTTCGTCTAACTGCCCGACTGTACATCCGTGTGAGCATTTCACATCATCCGCAAAAATTTCTAATTGCGGTTTGGTGTCGATCTCTGCTTTGTCGCTGAGCAGCACATTGTTGTTTTGTTGGAATGAATTCAGTTTCTGAGCATCTTTGTGTACGAATATTTTTCCGTTAAAAACCCCATGCGAATTGCCGTCATAAATTCCCTTGTACAATTCGTGGCTCTCACAGTGAGGTGCCATGTGTTCTACCAGGGTGTGATGATCCACATGTTGTTCGCCCGAAATGATGGTGATTCCGTTCAATATAGAATTGCTGTTGACTCCGTTTTGAATAAAGTTCAAGTTATTTCGAGTCAACTTACCGCCGAATGAAAAAGTATGTACGGAAGCCCTGCTGTCTCTGGCTTGAGAAATATAGGTATTGTCAATCAGAGAAGCTTCTGAGGCGTCGTTCTGTATTTTGTAGTAATCGAGTTCTGCATTTTTTCCCACCGCGATTTCGGTCACAGAATTGGTCAGATTCGCTTTTTGGTTCAATGTCTGATGTCTTTCTATGATTTGCACCTGCGAATGGTCGCCAAGCACAATCAGGTTCCTCGGATGATACATTACTTCCTCTTCCTTGGCTGTAGAGAAGAACATCAGTTGTATTGGTTTGGAAAGAATGGTTTTGTCCGGAATATAAATGTAGGCACCATCGTGTGAAAAGGCTGTATTCAGCGCAGTGAAGCTCTCGTCTTTTGGTGCAATTTTGTTATAATAATTTTCAACCACTGTCTGATAGACCATTTTTTCCATGGCACAGGACAGTACGCAAATATCTGCTTCATCGTGGGTGGTTGACGACAGAAAACTGTTGTAAACCCCATTGATAAAAACAATATTGTATGAGTCTATGTTGCTGACAAAATAATTTTTCAAGTCCTCAATCCTCACTGGAATTTCATCTCCCTCCGGATAGAGCTTGTAGTCAGCACTCAGAACTGGCGAGAGATTGGTAAAACGCCATTCTTCGTCCTTTCTGTTGGGGAAGCCCACTTTGTCAAATGTTTTGATGGCTTGTTCACGCATGCCGTTCATCCATTTGATTTTTGAATATTTTTCTTTGAATACCAAATGTCTGGCAACCAAATTGTCTTTTAATTCAAGCATTTTAAAATTCAAAATTAGAAATTAGTCAGATCAAACGCCTGCGGCTTCTGCAATTACCCAGTCGTATCCTCTTTCTTCCAGTTCAACTGCAAGTTCCTTACCACCTGATTTGATGATTTTACCATCGTTCATTACATGTACAAAATCCGGAACAATATATTCCAGCAATCTCTGATAGTGAGTAATCACCAGCACGGCTTTGTCTTCGTTTTTAAAGAAATTCACACCGTCTGCGACAATTCTCAGTGCGTCAATGTCCAGACCCGAATCGGTCTCGTCCAAAATGGCGAGTTTGGGATCCAGCATCAACATCTGAAAGATTTCGTTTCTTTTTTTCTCACCACCCGAAAATCCTTCGTTGATAGACCGGTTCAGAAAATCTTTTTTGATATTGAGTTTCTCTGCATTTTCTCTAACCATCTTCAGCATTTCGGCTCCTTTCATCTCTTCCTCACCTTTTGATTTTCTGGATTCATTGATTGCGGTCCTAATAAAATTAGTGACAGAAACGCCGGGGATTTCTACCGGATACTGAAACGAAAGAAAAATTCCTTTCTGTGCTCTTTCATAAGCTTCCATTTCGAGCAAGTCTTCGTCGTAAAATTCGATTTCGCCTTGGCTAACTTCATAATCTTCATTTCCGGCAATCACTGCTGAAAAGGTCGATTTTCCTGAACCGTTCGGCCCCATGATGGCATGGACTTCTCCCGGTTTGATTTCCAGATTGACTCCTTTTAGAATCTCTGTTCCGTCTTCTATCTGTGCGTGTAGGTTTTTAACTTTTAACATGTTTTGTAAATTTGGTTTTAAGCCTTTGGGCATTTTGAATCCATGCCCTGTGCATTTTATATTATTTTGTGATTCAATTCTTTGGTTTTTTCTTATCCAACCGAGCCTTCGAGTGAAATTTCTAATAGTTTTTTTGCCTCCACAGCAAACTCCATTGGTAGTTTGTCCAACACTTCACGACTGAACCCATTCACGATGAGTGCCAAGGCTTTCTCTGGCGGGATGCCTCTCTGTGCGCAATAGAACATCTGGTCTTCCCCGATTTTGGAGGCGGTTGCCTCGTGTTCTACCAGTGCGGAAGCATTTTTCACATCTATGTACGGAAAAGTGTGTGCACCACATTCATTTCCCATCAGTAAGGAATCGCACTGTGAAAAATTTCGTGCACCTTCTGCTCTTGCATTGACTTTTACAAGTCCACGATATGAGTTCTGGGATTTCCCGGCCGAAATTCCTTTCGAAATAATGGTCGAACGGGTATTTTTACCGATGTGTGTCATTTTGGTTCCGGTATCTGCTTGTTGATGACCGTTGGTCACTGCTACCGAGTAGAATTCACCAATCGAATTGTCGCCTTTCAGAATACAGCTCGGATATTTCCAAGTAATGGCTGAACCGGTTTCAACCTGAGTCCAGGAGATTTTGGCATTCTTCTCGGCGACTCCTCTTTTGGTCACGAAGTTGAATACACCTCCCAGTCCATTTTCGTCTCCCGGATACCAGTTCTGAACGGTTGAATATTTGATTTCGGCACCTTCCATTGCAATGAGTTCAACCACTGCGGCATGCAGTTGGTTTTCATCTCGCATGGGAGCCGTACAGCCTTCCAGGTAGGAGACATAGGCGTCTTCGTCGGCGATGAGCAAGGTGCGTTCAAACTGACCTGAGCCCGCCTGATTGATTCTAAAATAAGTGGACAGTTCCATTGGGCAGCGCACCCCTTTGGGGATGTAGCAAAAGGATCCATCGGAGAAAACCGCCGAATTCAAAGCCGCATAATAATTGTCCGTCCTGGGTACCACCCTGCCAATGTATTTTCTGACCAAATCGGGATATTTCTGAATGGCTTCGCTGATTGACATGAAGATGATGCCCAGCTCAGAAAGCGTATTCTGAAAGGTGGTTTTTACGGAGACACTATCAATCACGACATCCATGGCTACTCCTGATAATCGTTTCTGTTCTTCTATTGAAATGCCCAGTTTCTCAAAAGTTTTGAGCAATTCGGGGTCAACTTCATCCAAGCTGTCCAGTTTGGGTCTGTTCTTGGGTGCTGCGTAATAGGTGATGTCTTGGAAGTTTGGTTTTTCATAAGAAATGTTTGCCCACTCGGGTTCTTTGTCCATTTCTTTCCAGATTCTGAAAGCTTCCAGACGCCATTCTGTCATCCATTCTGGTTCGTTCTTTTTTTCTGAAATCATACGGACGATTTCTTCGTTGATTCCTTTGGGGAAATCTTCATACTCGATGTCGGTTGTAAAGCCGAATTCGTACTCTTTGTTCGAGGCCAGGTCCTGCCTCAGATCGTCTTCTGTATATTTATTTTTACTCATTTTTAAGGGTTCATATAGTTAAAATTAAAATTCACGGGTGCCACTTTCTCGGATTTAATTCCGAGGAAATGGAATGATTTCACCCGTTTGTTCTCATCAAGTTTCAAAATATATTGTTCTTTGCCATTGTTCAATACAGAATATTCAACTTCTGATTTTTGCTTAATTTCCAATGTTTGATCTTTCATAAGTTCAACTTTCCCGTTCTTGTCTTCGTTCATGCTGAATTCCTCAATGCTCAATGGCAAATCGAGATTAAAACTGCTGAAACAAATCTTACTGATGGGCTTCCCTCTGTAGTTGGTAAGTCTGCAATTGTCTTCGATTTTATCGTTGAGCACCAGTTTTCCTGCTATGTAACTTCTTTTGGACAACACCTTGCCGTTCAGGTTGTACACATCCAGCATCCCGCGGTGATTTTGGACAATCATTTTTCCTTCAGCATAATAAAACAGATTGATTTTCTCTACTGTTTCTCCGGCTTTTTTTTGGTAAATGGTTTCCTGCTCAATCAAGCCGTCACGGTATTTGTATTCTATGGTCATCGGTGTGCCAAAGAAGGATTCGAGTACATTCATCCGTTTGAGATTTCCTGCTTTGTCATAATGAAGTTCCATTACCGGCACTGTTTTACCCGAAGAAGGTGTAGCCGATATTGTGATGCTTCTCGCCGGCTGTGGATTGACCGGAACTGCACTCATCAGCTGTTTCAGCCCAAAATTGCCAAAGAAGAAATTTTGGGTATAAATCCAATTATAGGTCTGGGAATTTTCATCGGGCAAAAATACTTTGAGTTGTGCCTCGTCTATGGTGGACTGAGCAAAAATACCGACCGTATGAAAAAGCGCCAAAAACTTTATATAGTTCAAACCAATTCAATTTTAAAAACAGCATAAAAAGCTGTTACTCCGGCGAATCTGAAACCGGGCTTCAATTGCTCACCACTTCATTGTCAGAGTTTTGAAGCATTTGATTTCAATGAGATTCCGAACCGGATATTTGTTTGTTTTATTTTAATGCAAAGATACAAAGCCATTCTAAATTACAACCAAAATAACTCATAGATAATTGTTATCTATCCATCAATTTGGCATTTCATCCTGTGTTGTTGTTTAACCTCGTATCCAATCAGTGGGAATTGTGTGTTTTTTTAATGGGAAATACTCCCAACAATAGAAAAAATCAGGACGAATTCAAAATACAAACAAAGTTGGGCAGGTTAATTATAGTGGCATTATAATTTCGTCTGGGACCCGCTCTAAGTCATCAAAAACTACAAACTCTATGAGGGATTCACCCCTACTGCTGACCGAATCGAATTGTTTGCTCACTTGACAACTGCTGCCCAATGCATTGCCAGAATAAGCACTTAAATTTTAAGTATAGTCATCAAAACCGAAAACCGGTTTTCTGGTTTTGTATTTTCCCTTGGTAAAATCGGGCATTGACTGAGAGGCTCCGTTTCCTGCTATCGATTTTTCGCTCAATGGTGTTACCGCATACCAAGTCGCAAGGTCATAAACATCAAACGGGAATTCCTTGTTGGCTTTGATGCATTCTACAAAATCATTGATTAGAAAATAATCCATGCCTCCGTGTCCCGCTCCCTCAGCTTTGTCCTGATGTTTGAGCCAAAGCGGATGATCGTATTTTTTCAGATAATTTTCTGAACCTGTCCAGCGGTGTGAATGATTCATTTCATCTTCAAAGTAGAAAAAACCTTGATTGAATTCGCCCCAGCCGATGTCTTGCCATATACCGCTGGTGCCTTGAACCCTAAAACCTAAATTATACGGCCGTTGCAGTGAAGTATCATGGGTCAGTAATATGGTTTCGCCGTTTTCACATTTCAAGAGTGTCTGAACGATGTCTCCTTCTTTGAAATCCACCTTGGCGTTTGGATGGTTTTCGCCGGCATTTTTTTGATATAATCGGTCAGGCCGGCTTGTTTGCTCGCCATTGAAGTCAAATGGGTGATTCTGTTGCCGCGGTTCACATCCATCATGGTAGCCACTGGGCCGAGTCCGTGGGTCGGATAGAGTTCTGCATTTCTGTTTACATAGTGTAGTGTTCTCCATTTGGATTCAGAAAATCCCTGTTCTCCAAAGTTTACACCTTTGCCATAAGCACTACGGCCATCATTAAAAAGCACAGCTCTCAAGTCGTGTTGATATCCACCTTGTCCGTGAACCAACTGTCCAAACTTCCCCTCACGCACCATATTGAAAACAGCCATGATGTCGCGGCGGTAACAAACATTTTCCATTATAAAAATAGGTACTTTGGTTTCTTCATATGTGTTTACATACCCCCAGCATTCGTCCAGATTCATTGCACCGCAAACCTCCAATCCCGTGATTTTTCCTGCGTACATCGCTTCTGTAGCTTGTTCGAAATGCCATTCCCAAGGTGAGGAAATAATGACTGCATCCACATCTTTTCTCTTCAGCAGATTGCGGTAATCATAATCTCCATCGCTATAAACCTTTGGTTTGGGCCGTTTGTATTTATCAAAAATACCGAGTGCCATTTCGACCATTTTAAGTTCAGGATCCGCTATGGCTGTTACTTCCACATCGTCCCTTTTCAATAGTTCATCCAAATGCACCTGTCCACGCATCCCGGTGGCAATCAGCCCGACACTGATTTTGGATTTGCCTACGACACCACTGTACAAGGTTCCGGGCATCAACAGTGCTGTCAGGCTTGCCATGCTACTGGTTTTGATGAAATTTCTTCTGTCCATGATGTATGTGTTGTTTGGTCAAAGTTAAAATAAATTGAATTTCAGTTAAAAAACTCTAAATAAAACCTTAACTTCCCCAAAATTTATATTATTATGCATAAAGGTACTGTAAAGTTCTTTAATGAATCCAAAGGTTATGGCTTCATTAAAGATGACGAATCAGGAAAAGAGTACTTCGTTCATGTTTCGGGTTTGAAAGAAAGTATTAAACAAGATGATCAGGTTACTTTTGACCTTGAAGAAGGGAAAAAGGGCATCAATGCAGTAAATGTCATGAAGGCTTGAGAATAAGTTTATAAAGATTTACAAATGCAGTTAAGAAGGTTTCGTTGTGAGGCCTTCTTTTTTGTTCATAGATGTTGACTAAATATTCGCCGAAGTTTCTTGCGTTGAATTTTGTGGATAATCGTAATTTTGACAATCAAATATTAAAAGCCGATGAAAAGGGTCTATACCGGAAAAACCAAGGATGTGTACGAAACTGAGCAAGCCGATCTGTTTTTGCTAAAATTCAAAGACGATGTAACGGGTACAGACGGAGTTTTTGATCCGGGAGCCAATACAGTTGGCCTCACAATAGAGGGTGCAGGAAAATCCGGATTGAAAATGAGCATTCATTTTTTTGAATTGCTCAATCAAAAAGGATTTGCAACCCATTATGTGGATGCCGACATTGAAAATCAGACGATGACAGTCAAAAAAGCTTTTGCTTTTGGCAACGGACTCGAGGTGATTTGCCGTTTCAGGGCGGTCGGCAGTTTTTTTAGGAGATATGCTGCTTATTGCAAAGAAGGACAATTGCTGGAAAACTTTGTAGAAATCACCGTCAAGGACGATGAACGGGGCGATCCGCCAATTTCCAAAGATGCACTCTCAATGTTGGGGATTCTCAGCAATGAAGAATACGATAAAATCAAAGATGAAACCGTGCAAATCTGCAATGTCATCAAAGGCGAATTGGCCGAGAAAGAGCTTGAACTGTATGACATAAAACTGGAATTCGGAAGGGATGTGAACGGTCAAGTGATGCTGATTGATGAAATTTCTGGTGGGAATATGCGGGTTTACAAAAATGGGGAATATTTGGAGCCACTCCAACTCGAAAAAGAATTTTTGATTTGAGAGTTCTTCCTCTCCCAAAATCTCTGAGCAGTGTTCGTCCGATTAGATTTTCGGCAACAAACATAGTAGGATTCTACCGAAAATATTGATTCTGAATTCTTTTCATCATCGATAAAATAAAAGCAGCGTTACCTAATGAACGGTGTTTGGATTTCATTTCTTTTGTTGAATCATCACAAAGTCATGATGTCTTTTTCCTTGGTCATCAAGAATTCATCTGCCTGTTTTACAAATTTATCTGTCAAATCCTGAATTCTCTCCTCGTATGATTTCAGCAAATCTTCAGAGACCTCATCCGATTTTTTGATATTGTTGTTTGCGTCTTTTCTTGCATTTCTGATGCTGATTTTCGCATTTTCTGTTTCGGCTTTGGCCAGTTTCACCAAATCCCTTCGTCTTTCTTCTGTCAATGGCGGAATGTTGATGATAATCATTTCTCCGTTGTTGGATGGTGCAAAACCGAGATTGGCGTTGATGATTGCTTTCTCGATTTCCGGAATCAGTCCTTTTTCCCAGGGCTGAACCGTCAGCGTTCTCGCGTCGGGTGCACCCACATTCGCAGCTTGATTCAGAGGGGTTGAATTTCCGTAATAGTCAAAACGAACAGAAGACAACATATTGGGTGAGGCTTTTCCTGCTCTGATTTTAATAAATTCTTTTTCAAGGTGGTTCAATGCGCCCTGCATTTCCTCCCGGGCCATATCAACGATTAAATCCAATTCTTCCATAATGTTGTTTTTCAAAAAATTCGAAATGCTAATATATTAAATTCTTACCATTATCGGATTTCACAAATTCACCAGTGTACCGATGTTTTCTCCTTTGAGTAATTTTACCAAATTTCCTCTTGTGTTCATGTCAAACACAACGATTGGCAGATGGTTTTCGTGGCTGAGCGTAAATGCAGTCATATCCATGACATTCAACCCTTTCTCATAGACTTCCGAGAAACTAAGCGAGTCAAATTTGGTTGCACTCGGGTCTTTTTCAGGGTCTGCAGAATAAATTCCGTCCACACGGGTACCTTTCAGAATGACATCCGCATCGATCTCAATTGCTCTCAAAATCGCGGCTGTATCTGTAGTAAAATATGGATTTCCGGTTCCGGCACCAAAGATGACCACCCTTCCTTTTTCCAAATGACGGGTTGCTCTTCTTTTGATGTATGGTTCAGCGATTTGTTCCATTCGGATGGCAGTCTGCAAACGGGTATAGACTCCTTCATCCTCAAGTGCTGCCTGGAGCGCCATGGAATTGATTACCGTGGCGAGCATCCCCATATAATCTCCTTGTACTCTGTCCATGCCGTTGGCTGCGCCGGACAAACCTCTGAAAATATTCCCGCCGCCAATCACAATTGCAACTTCAACACCCAATTCTACGGCAGATTTAATTTCTTCTGCGTACATTTTTAGTCTTTCGGAGTCAATCCCAAACTGTCGGTTGCCCATCAGTGCTTCGCCACTCAGCTTCAGCAATACTCTTTTGTATTTCATTGTAAAATTTTGTTTTGCAAATATAACTTTTGATTTGTGAAAGCTACAAGCCTAATCGTCATAAAAAAACATGGGCATTACTGACGGACAAAATAACCGTACAATGCTTTCTGTTCAACTTGAACTTAAAAACAGTTAAAAGAGTTGTTGAATTTAATAACAAAGAAACACTTCAGCCTGAAATCAAACAATACGGAATTGCATTATTAAATAATTACAACTGTTCAAGAAATCTCATCACATCCACACCATCTGCATAATCGTTCAGTCCGGGTTTCTGTGTTTGACCCAATTCAACCGAATTATCAAAATCTGTAAAAACACGGCCGGCTATGCATTGGATTTCATCCTGTCGTGCAATCAACTCTTTATTGAGTATTTCCGGATGATGATAAAATGAATAATGAAGCACACCAATCGGTGCGTGATACGCATCTGATTCCTTTAGTATCAAGAAGTTATTATCAAAAAAATCTTCTTTGTTCATCAGATATATTGTCCGGTTGTATTCGTAATTGTTTGCGTATTTAGAATGATGAATGATGTCTTTCCACTTATAAAAAGCATTGAATAGTATTTTTACATCGTAATTTTCGGGCAGAAAAAGCCGTGTGATGCTTCTACAACCCAAACCAAAATACCTGAAAACATCTTGTGAAAGATTTTTCAATTCTTCTTCAGACTCACTTCCGTCGAGAACCGCCACTCCTGTGCGATTTTTACGGATAATATGCGGGATGTTCCTGAAATAATATTCAAAATATCTTGCCGTATTGTTACTTCCGGTGGCAATAACAGCATCAAGGTCTTTGAGTTTATCGGTTTTCTGAATGGCATTTTTCAAATCCGGCAACTTTTCTGTCAGGAAATCAATCACAGCACTCATCAACACCTCGTCTTTAGAAGAAGTTTTGACCACTGCCTGATGCCCCGATAACAATACCGCAATCAAATCATGCAAGCCAACAAGTGGAAGGTTACCTGCCATGACGATGCCCACTTTTTTGGGTTGACTTGCAATTTTGTATCGACCAAGCCAATCGGTGATATTGTCTTCTGTCAGTATTTCGCTCCAGTGTTTCAGACAAAATTCGAGATTATCGGGAGTAAACCACTGATTGTGTACTGAAGCGAGTTTTAATTTAGAATGAAAGTCCGAAGTATCCTCTGTATGATTCACCACATTAGCCAAAAAACGACCCAATTCGCAAACCACTGAAATTCTGTTTCTTACTGAAGGCATGACAAAAAATATGAGTGCAAATTTAAGCATTCCGCAGCAAACCAAGTGATTATTTGGAAAGTCCTTATTTAGAACAAAAATCGTTTTCTGTTGGCTGAATTATTCTTATTTTTGAAAAATGCTTTGTGAGGCTTGTTTTTGGGTCACTTTTTAGATGATTTTGGCCATTTTCAACAAGAAAAACAGTTTTTGAAGCAATAAAAAATAATACAATGGCAATCATAATAACAGACGAATGTATCAATTGTGGCGCATGTGAACCCGAGTGCCCCAATAATGCGATATACGAAGGTGCCATGCCTTGGAAATACTCCGATGGCACTGAACTGACGGGAGATTTTCTGAATGTGGACGGCAAACAATTCGATGCTGATGAAGAACACGATGCAGTCAGTGATGAAATTTATTACATCGTTCCCGACAAATGCACCGAATGTATGGGATTCCATGAAGAACCTCAATGTGCGGCCGTTTGTCCTGTGGACTGCTGTGTTCCGGATGAAGACCATGTGGAAAGTGATGAACGGTTGCTGAGCAAGAAATCCATCATGCACGGTGAAGAATAATGTTTTCGAACAGGATTTGCTCAATTCCGATTGAAAAACTGAGTAAATGATTGCATCGATAGCAGAATGAATTCATTAACTTTGTACAGAATCTGTGTCTTACATCAATTAATAATGAAAATTATAAATTACCACATATGAAAATCCACAATTTCAGCGCAGGACCCTGCATACTTCCGCAAGAAGTTTTTGACAGAATGTCACAAGCGGTTTTAAATTTCAACAATACCGGTCTGTCGCTCATGGAAATTTCACACCGGCATCCCGAAGCCGAAGAAGTGATGAGAAACACCATCCGACTTACCAAAGAATTGCTAAATGTTCCCAACACCCACGAAGTCATCTTCACGCAAGGCGGTGCCTCACTACAATTTGTGATGGTCCCTTTTAATCTGATGAGAGAGAACGGTGGAAAGGCGGCCTATCTCGACACCGGGGTTTGGGCTTCCAAAGCAATTGCTGAGGCCAAAAGAATGGGAATGACTGAAGTCGTAGCTTCTTCATCCGACAAAAAATACAGCTACATTCCAAAAACATATGAGATACCTTCAGACGCTGATTATTTTCATTGTACTTCCAACAATACAGTAGCCGGCACACAGATGAAATCTTTTCCTGACAGCCCTATACCCATCGTTTGTGACATGTCTTCAGACATCATGAGCAAAGAGGTGGATATTTCCAAATTTGATTTGATATACGGAGGGACGCAAAAAAACATGGGCCCAGCAGGAAATGCAGTAGCCATCGTCAAAAAGGAAATTCTGGGCAAAACCGGGAGAAACATTCCCACCTACCTGAATTACCAAACACATATCGACAAGGAAAGCACCTTCAATACTTGGTCGGTACTGGCGGTTTATGGCGCAATGTGCAATCTTGAATGGCTTAAAAAAATTGGAGGAATTCCTGGAATTTCAAAAAGAAACAAAGCCAAGTCTGAACTGATGTATGCTGAAATCGACCGAAACGGGATGTTCGCCGGTCCAGTAGCGCTGGAAGACCGTTCTGACATGAATGCAACTTTCGTGTTGAAAGACGAAAATCTCAAAGATGAATTTGATACAATGTGGAAGGCAGCCGGAATTGTTAACCTGAAAGGACACAGAATTGTAGGCGGATATCGTGCAAGTATGTACAATGCAATGCCGATTGAAAGTGTGCAGGTATTGGTGGATGTGATGAAAGCATTTGAAGAGAAATTCGGATAATTTTTAATTTATAGAATCCAAAACATAATGAAAATACTTATAAACGACGGTATGTCTGTAGCTGGTGTTGAACTGCTCAGAAAAAATGGATTTGAAGTCATCGAACTCAAAGTTCCACAGGAGCAATTGGCCAACTATATTCATGAAAATCAAATTGAAGTTCTACTGGTCAGAAGTGCCACCAAAGTCACACCGGAACTCATTGATGCCACTCAGTTGAAAATCGTTGGTCGTGGGGGTGTAGGGTTGGACAACATTGCGGTGGATTATGCCAAATCAAAAGGAATTCATGTCATCAATACTCCGGCAGCTTCTTCTGCTTCAGTGGGTGAAATGGTGATTGCACATTCGCTTGCCATCTATAGAAATCTGCACCGTTCCAACCGAAGTATGCCGATGGAAGGCGATACCAAATTCAAAGAGCTCAAGAAGCAATTTGGAACTGCTTATGAACTCAGAGGAAAAACAATGGGCATCATTGGATTTGGCCGTATCGGTAGAGAATCTGCAAAGAACGCCATAGGCCTGGGAATGAGCGTTATCGGTTTTGATGCTTTTCTAAAAGAAGCAGAAGTAACACTCGAATTTTTTGACGGTCGCCAACTAAATTTTCATTTTGACATGAAACCGATACAAGAAGTATTGAAAAACAGCGACATCATTACCCTTCATGTTCCGGCACAAGAAGATTACATCATAGGCGAAAAAGAAATCAAAACCATGAAAGACAATGCCATTATCATCAATACTGCCCGCGGCGGAGTGGTGGATGAAAACGCAGTGACTCAGGCGATTGAAAATGGGAAACTCCTTGGTGCTGCGCTCGATGTGTTTGAGGACGAACCCAATCCTTCGATTCAGTTATTGATGAACGACAAACTCTCACTGTCGCCCCATCTTGCAGGAAGTACAGTGGAAGCACAAAACAGAATTGGAATCGAACTCGCACAACAAGTGACAACACTGTCCAAGTCAGTATAGTTAAATATTTTGTAAATTTGCGGCATGCCTCAGTTTAAACCGTTCAAAGGAATCAGACCCGTAACCGAAATTGCGGGTTCTTTTTCAACCAAAAGCGTTGACAGCCTTAGTAAAAAAGCACTTGAGGATGAATTGGCCTCCAATTCTGAATCCTTCCTCCATATCATTAAACCTACTTGGGAAGAAGATGGGCTTAATCACAATGAAAGACAAGCCTTGGTCAGGGAAAATTTTCTTGAATTCATCTCAAGTGAACGAGCAGAAAAAGACAGGACTGCTTATTATATCTATCAACTCATCAAACCCAATGGAGATCAAGTCAAAGGACTCATCGGCATGGTGAATATACAAGATTACGAAGACGGAAAAATCAAAAAACACGAAGAAACACTTACCAAAAGGGTGGAACTTTTTGCCAATTATCTACTGAATGTCCATTTCCATGCCGAACCGGTTCTGCTCACTTATCCCAACAATCAAAGGGTGGATTTGCTGATGTCGCACGAAATGAAAACCCTGCCCATCGTTTCATTCAAAGACAAAGAAAAAAATGAACACCAACTGTGGAAAATTGAAAACAGGCTGAATCTGCTCCAAATAAAAGATTCCATAGAAAAAAATGAATCCTTCTACATTGCGGATGGTCACCATCGAATGGAAAGTTCGTTGATGTACACCAATACCATGCGTAAAATCCAAAAAGACGCTTCCGATTTAGACAGTCTTAATTATACTCTCGCAATGCTGGTTTCAGACAAGGAATTGATTATCAAAGATTTCAACAGACTCGTCAAAGATTTGAACGGACTTACCCCTGTTGAATTTCTGGACCTTCTTGCTGAAAAATTCGAAATCCGAGAAAGAGGAGAAACCCCTTTCTTTCCACCCAAAAAACATTATTTGGGGCTCTACTTAGAAGGCAAATTCTACAGCCTATACATCAAACGGGAAATGTTGACCGTTGAAGGACTCTCTGAATTGGACACCTATCTTTTCGAGGAATTTGTACTCAAACCTATACTGAATATCCAGAATTCCAGAGACGACGAAAGAATCTGCTTCCTCAGAGGATCTGGCGATGTGGACGGTGTGATTGAGTTGAAAGAAAAAGTTGACAGCGGAGAATTCAAAGTAGGATTCTTCTTCTATCCGGTGGTTTCCACAGACATGGAGAAAATCGCTGACCTCGGACTGAAAATGCCTCCAAAAAGCACTTACATTGAACCAAAACCACTCAGTGGTTTAACCATTTTTCAGCTGGACGAATGAGTTTGATTGCTAATTTAAAAGAAATCAGAAATTCACTTCCCGAAGAAGTCACACTGGTAGCGGTGTCAAAGACCAAGCCTGTCGATGACATCCTGGCACTTCATCAAGCCGGTCAATTGGATTTTGGTGAAAATCGAGTACAAGAACTCGTTAAAAAACAAGAAATACTGCCTGATAAAATCCGTTGGCACCTGATTGGTCATTTGCAAAAAAACAAGGTGAAGTACATCGCCGGGTTTGTGTACATGATACACAGCGTAGATTCCACAGCTTTGCTCAAGGAAATCAACAAACAGGCTGAGAAACACAATCGAAGAATCAACTGTTTGCTCCAAATCAGAATCGCAGACGAAGATACCAAATTCGGCATGGAGAAAGAAGAGGCACAAGAGATTCTCAACCATTGCAAAACCGAATATCCTTTTACAAACATCTGCGGACTGATGGGCATGGCTACATTCACTGACAATCAGGAACAGCTTCGCAAAGAATTCAGAACGCTCAAACTTTATTTCGATTATTTCAAAACCTATTATTCTGGGATGAAAATCCTGTCGATGGGGATGAGCGGTGACTACCCCATTGCTGTGGAAGAAGGCAGCAATCTGGTCCGGATTGGGAGTCTAATCTTTGGTACGCGTACATAGTTTACAATAAATTACAGCATAGAAATCATAAGATTAATTGTTGTAATTCATACTACGAACACCCACAATGATTTTACTGAAAGATTAGAACACTTCATCTTTATTCAGTTACCGACCATAGGAACAGTTACTCTTTCTGTAATTTCAGCATACTTGTACAGGGAAGTTTCCAGCAATAGAAAGTCTGTAAATCACTGTGATTTAAATCTCAACAGCAGAATCTTGTCCTGATAGAGTTTGAATTCATTACCTGAAATTTCGTAGGCATTGACCTTGCTGAGCAAATCCAAAAAAGCAGTTTCGCCTTCCATGTCCGGACAAGCCATCAGTGTTGCGCCGGGTTGGCTGAAGTTCATGAAGCCCGGTTGAATATCCACTGTAGAAAAATAACGATTGCAACCAGCAAATCCCACTGCCTGAAGGCCAGAGCTTTCTTGTCTGAATTCCATGCTCACATGCTGACCATTGTAACTGACCACAGCTCCATTCTCATCCTGTAACAACCAAACATTGCCGATAATGGCTTTTTTAACGGTTGAAAAATCGCTCGATGACCTGAGAGAACCGCAGGAGACCAAAAACAAACCGAATATCAGTAAAACAACAGAAGACTTCATAACTATTAATTTTATAGGGAGAAATTAATTTCTTAATTCCGCCTGAAAGCGTTTTTCAAAATTACGAATTAATTTATTCATAATTTCATCTATCTCAGAATCGCTCATTGTCTTTTCATTGTTCTGAAGTACAAAACTGAGCGCATAAGACTTTTTGCCCTCCGGCAATTTGTTGCCTTCATAAACATCAAACAACCTGATGCTCCTAAGAGAATTCAAGTTCAAGGCTTGCACCGACTCCAATAAATTCTTGTAAGTAACTTGCTTGTCTATGAGCAAGGCCAAATCTCTTTTCACGGCCGGAAATTTTGAAATTTCTTTGCATTTGAGTTCGTGCATACCAACCGATTCCACAATCGGAAGCCAATTTAATTCAGCAAAATAAACTTCCTGTCCAATGTCGGTTTTCTTCAGTATTTTTTGGTCAATTTTACCTAATATGCCCAATTCTTTTTCACCCACACTCAATTTCAGCGCATCCGAATAGTTGGCATGCGAGGCAGAATCTTCCTCAGGCGCAGACAATCCAAGCCTTTCCAACAAGCCAAATACAATCCCTTTCAGCGTGTAGAAATTGGTCGATTCCGAAGGATTTGCCCAGTTTGCTTTTGATTTATCACCTGAAATCAAAATTCCCAATTTGTAATTCTCTTCGTATCTTTTGTTTTGTTTGAAATACACCTTTCCAAATTCAAAAAGTTTGATTTCAGCTACTTTGTGATTGTTGTTGAATGCGGTATTTTCAAGCAAGCCGGGCAGTAGTGATTGTCTCATCACCGCCAGATCTGAGCTGAGAGGATTCAGTAATTTGACTGCGGCAGCTTCATCTTGCGAAAAAACAGAAAGGTTGGTGGCTTTTCCGACCGAATTGTTCATCGCTTCGTGGAAACCCAATGATACGAGTGTTTGTGCCACCACATTTTCAATCAGCTGTTCGTCCTTTTGTTTGTTGCTCACCAATGAAAAAGATGTTTTCTCTGGAATTTTGATTTTATTGTATCCATAAATTCTGAGGATTTCTTCAATCACATCTGCTTCTCTGCGCACATCTGCTCTATAGGGAGGAACCGATAGTTCCAATGTTTCACCCGAATCAGAGAGGATTTCAATTTCCAGAAATTTCAGTATTTCTTGGATTTGATCTCTGTGAAGTCTTTCGCCCAGCATCGAATCAATTTTGCGGTATCTCAACAGTGTTCTGAAATTTTCGATGGGTTCGGGATAAAAATCAAAAATTCCACCTTTGATTTCTGCATCTGCATATTTTATCAGCAAGGCCGCTGCCTTCTTCAAAGCATTAATGGTCATGTTCGGGTCACATCCTCTTTCAAAACGGAAAGATGAATCTGTGTTTAAGCCGTGAAATTTACATGATTTCCGGACTGAAATCGGTTCAAAATATGCACTTTCCAGAAATATCCTTCGGGTCTGATGGCTGACTCCCGAATCAAGTCCGCCATAAATTCCGGCCATGCACATTCCTCCTTTTTCATCACAAATCATCAGTTCACTGCCAATCAGTTCTCGTTCGACTCCGTCGAGAGTAGTGAATTTTGTTCCTTTGGACAAGGTTTGCACAATGATTTTTTCACCGTAGATTTTGTCAACATCAAAGGCATGCAGCGGCTGACCCAAATCGTGCATGATGTAATTGGTAATGTCCACCACATTGTTGATGGGATTCAGCCCAATGGTTTTTAATCTTTCCTGCATCCATTCTGGCGAAGGTTTGATGCTTAGATTTTCCAAGTACAGACCCGAATATCTTGGAGCGAGTTCCGGGTTTTTGATTTCTACCTGAATTGGGCATTCATCGGATTCATTCAGTCCTTCTATTTTTTCATCGGGATGCCCCAAAAAATCATTTGGTAATTTCATTGTATTGAGTGCGGCACTGAGATCTCTGGCCACACCAAAATGGCTCATGGCATCGCTTCGGTTGGGAGTCAGTCCAATTTCGATCATCGTATCAGAATCCGCAGAAATTTCTACATATTCACTGAGTGGTGCACCCACTTTAAAAGAAGGTTCGAGGACCCAAATTCCATCGTGATTGTCACTGAAGCCTAATTCCGCCTCAGAACAAATCATCCCGAAAGACTCAACTCCTCTGATTTTTGATTTTTTAATTTTGAAAGACTTACCATCATTGGTGGTCAGTTCTGCACCTATCATTGCTACGGGGACTTTTTGTTCTTCTGTCACATTGGGTGCTCCGCATACAATCTGAAGGGGGTCGTTTTGTCCTACATCCACAAGTGCTACTTTGAGTTTGTCGGCATTCTCATGCTTTTTGAGTGAAATCACCTTGCCTACGACTATGTCTTTCAGACTGACACTTTCTTTTCCGTTCTTCTCTGTCCCTTCTACTTCCAGTCCCGTTGCCGTTAAAATCTCAGTGATTTTATGAATATCGAGTTCTGTTTTGATATGGGATGAAAGCCAATTGTATGATATTTTCATAATGATGAAAGCCAAATTTATGGTCGGAAACACTTATATGATGTCCCCTTTGATTCAGTAATTATGCATTCAGCATCACAGGCATGACCAGCATCAGAATTTCTTCTCCTTCCACTAATCCATCTACCGGTTTGATGATTCCTGCACGACTGGGTTCTGACATTTCCAGTGTGATGTCATCTGAATTCAGATTGTTGAGCACTTCGATCAGAAATTTGGAGTTAAAACCGATTTGCATATCGCTCCCGTTGTAATCGCAGGGTAGTTTTTCTTCTGCTTTGCTAGAAAAATCCAAGTCTTCTGCATTGATTGTCAACTGGCTTCCGCTGAGTTTCAGCCGTACCTGATTAGTGCTTTTGTTTGAAAAGATAGAAACCCTTCTCAATGAAGTCAAAAACATATTTCTGTTGATGGTCAGCACATTTGGATTTTCTTTTGGAATCACTGCTTCATAATTGGGATATTTTCCGTCAATCAATCGGCAGGTCAGTACAATGTTCTGAAAAGAAAAGCGGGAATTGGTTTTATTGTATTCCACTTTCACATCATCGTTGCTGCCCGACAATATGTTTTTCAAAAGATTCAATGGCTTTTTGGGCATGATATAATCCGCAGGTTCGTCTGCATTAAGGTCGGTGCGGGTGTATTTCACCAAACGATGTGCATCAGTGGCTACAAATTTGAAGTTGTCATTCCCGGCTTGAAAAAACACTCCGGTCATCACCGGGCGAAGCTCATCATTTCCGGTTGCAAACAATGTATTTGAAATCGCTTCAGCAAGTATCCCTGCTTCCACCATTGTGCTACTGGCATCTTCAACATCGGGTGTATTTGGATAGTCATCAGCTGCTTCGAGTGCCAACTGGTAATTCCCTTGTTCCGAAACTATTTCCATCAGTCCGTCTTCCTTCTGTATGAAAGTCAATGGCTGTTCTGGAAAAGTTTTCAGTGTGTCTGACAAAATTCTGGAAGGCACAGCAGCTCTTGCTGAGTCAGATGATTCGACTTCCAGTGTTGTGGTAATGGTGGTTTCCAAGTCAGAACCTGTTATTTTTAAACTATTTTCACTCAGTTCAAAAAGAAAATTATCCAAAATCGGAATGGTGTTGTTTGTGTTGATCACCCCATTGATTAGGTTGATATTCTTAAGCAAACTGCCGCTTGATACAATAAATTTCATGCTGTTGTTCTTTTTCTTAAAATCAAAAAACAAAAATAATCCTTTTCGGCTGAATTGGAAGAATTAAACAAAAAATATATTAACAATCTGAAGGAATGGAACTGAATTTGCACAATGAAATCGAAAAAATCCAAAACGATGAAATACTTTTTTAGCCTGTTTGTTTTGCTGGCATGCTTCTCCTGTGAAACAAGTAAAACAGCAGTAACAGCAGAAGCCGAAAACACGACACAAAATGAGGCACTTATGGAAAATCAACTCAAAGGGAAATGGACACTCAACTATATGTCTCCGATAGCCGGGAAGGACATCCACCAGCTTTTTAAAATTCAGAAACCTTACCTGAATTTTGTGGACGAAACCAAAGTGGCTGGCAACAACGGCTGCAACAACATTGCAGGTACCTACACGGCCAAAGACGACGAAATTCATTTTAACACAGAAAGTTTTCTGGCCACAAGAATGTTTTGTGAAGGCGTGGATGAGACGGCATTTACAGGTATATTGAAAACCATCAACCGTTTTACTGTTATCAACGAGGGTCAGAAACTTTTGTTGCTCACCGGAGATATCGTGAGTATGACTTTAGTAAAGACAGAGGAATAGCCAATTCTACCGGATGAATTTTGTGAGGATTTAAATCATTTTTAGCAAATCCTTGCGGGCAATCAATTGATATTTTTCATTTTCAAACTCCACCAAAACAGCACCCGCTTCAGAAATCAATGATTTTAATTCACTGAGCGGAGCGGTTGATTTTATGATTGGAAGCTGTTTCTCCATGATTTCCCGTATCGTAAGATCTGCCGCGTTGTCGTCATTGAAAAACAATTCTGCTAATTTTTCTTCGCTGACTGCGCCCACAATCCCTGATGTACTCACCACCGGCAAATGACTAAGTTGATGGGCTTTCATTCTTTGTGCCGCATGCAAAACCAGTTCTTCGGTTCGAACGCTGACCAAAGGCGAATCGACCCTGTCTCCGACCAAATCCCCAACGGTTTTCACTTCATTGTGCAAATAACCCATTTCACGCATCCAGTCATCATTGAACATTTTACCAACATAACGGCTGCCATGGTCGTGCAACAAAACCACCACCACATCATCAGGACCAAAATGTTCTTTGAGTTGCAACAATCCCTTGATGGCCGAACCGGCTGAATTTCCGGCAAAAATCCCTTCCTCCTTCGCCAGTCTTCGGGTGTAAATCGCAGCATCTTTGTCGGTCACCTTTGTGAAACCATCGATCAATGAGAAATCTACATTTTTGGGCAAAATATCTTCGCCAATGCCTTCGGTGACATAAGGATATATTTCATTTTCGTCAAAAACACCGGTTTCATGGTATTTTTTAAAAACCGACCCGTAAGTATCCACTCCCCAAATTTTGATGTCAGGATTTTTCTCTTTCAAGAATTTACCGATGCCCGAAATGGTACCTCCGGTGCCCACACCCACCACGAAATGAGTGATTTTCCCATCGGTTTGTTCCCAGATTTCCGGGCCGGTCTGCTCGTAATGCGCCACAGAATTCGAAAGATTGTCGTACTGATTCACATACCACGAATTGGGTGTTTCCTCGGACAATCTTTTGGAAACAGAGTAATAAGACCTCGGGTCGTCAGGTTCCACATCGGTCGGACAAACCACCACTTCCGCACCCAAAGCCATGAGGATGTCCATTTTTTCTTTGGATTGTTTGTCTGAAATCACACAAACGAGTTTGTAGCCTTTCACGATTGCGCCCAACGCCAGCCCCATACCTGTATTGCCCGAAGTTCCTTCTATGATGGTCCCACCGGGTTTCAGAAGACCTTTGGATTCGGCGTCCTCAATCATCTTCACTGCCATCCTGTCTTTGACCGAATTTCCGGGATTGAAAAACTCTACTTTTGCCAACACCAAGGCCGGGATTTCAGCAGTCAGTTGGTTGAGTTTTACCAAAGGCGTGTTCCCAATGGTTCCGAGTATATTTTCGTAGTATTTCATATCATTTTTTGGATTGCAAAGATAAAAGATTAATGGGACAAAGGCTTTCGTTCATCGGTTTTTTGAATGATTTTGGATGTGTTATGAGCCATGTCATTTCCAAAAGAGACTGACCTCATTTCTTATGTCAGAATTGAATTGTAAATTGCAACAACTTAGTAATTAAACATTTAAATTTATTGATTATGATAAATGAGCTTATAGAAAAACTTGCCACAGACCCAAGCAATCCATGTGTTACGGTTTCCATGAAAACCCACAGAACTTTTCCGGATTCTGAAAAAGATGAAATCCGGCTGAAGAATCTTTTCAAGGAAGCCGAAAACCGATTGGTCAGTGAATTCAGCAGAGATAAAGTCAATGGAATTTTAGACAAAATGAACGAAATTCATAGAACTTACGACTACAGACGCAGTTTGGACAGTTTGCATATTTTCCTTTCGGATACATCTACTGAAATTGTCAAATCTCCTTGGCCGGTCGATCAGAACAAAGTGCATATTTCAGATTATTTTGCTGTAAAACCACTCATCATACTCAGAGACCGGGTAGCGGATTATATGATTTTGCAATTGTCTAAAAGCGGTTCAAAATTGTTTTTGGCCAACAACGACAAAATCATTGAAGAAATTGAAACAGCGGTATTTCCATCCACCGAAAATCCTTTTGATGTGACTTCGAACGCAGCTCAGAGCGTGAGCGGAAGAGCAGAAAGTTTGCTACTCGAATATTTTAACCGCATCGACAAAGAAGTGGTTCGCATACACCGTGAAAATGATTTGAAATGTTTGGTTTTCACCACAGAGGAAAATTTTTCAAAACTTATGAAAGTAGCCGATGTGCCTTCCACTTATCTGGCTTATGATTCCGTCAATTACAACGACAATTCGCCACACAGCATTGCAAAATCTGCCTGGGAAATCATTCAGAATTTTCAGAAAAACGAACGGGCAAAGGCCATCAAAGAAATGCACGATGCCGTCAGTCAAAGAAGGGTGTTGACCGATTTAAGGGAAATCTACCGTGCAGCCAAAGACGGCAATGGTGAGTTGCTAATCGTTCACAACAACTATTTGCAACCGGTAAAAATGACGGATGAATACAATTTTGAACTGATTGATGATGTGACCCATCCCGGTGCCATTGATGACATCAACAGCGTGATTGCAAAGGAAGTGATTTCAAAAAAGGGCAGGGTCGTTTTTACAAATCAGGATGAAATAAAATCGCTTGGAAAAATTGCGCTAAAAACAAGATTCTGAGCCCATCCGATGGGTTTCACACAATCATTGGAAGGCGGATTTGTTTCCGCCTTTCTTGAAATAAAAATCATGTACCAAATTGACTGACACTGACTTAATTCATCTAAATAAATTAAAACAAATCAATAATTGTTTGTAAATTTATACGGCAAAAGTCAAAGATTGTATTACTATAACCTAATTATAATAAAATGAAGAAAGCGATAATTTTATTGAGTGTATTTTTGATGCTTTCATGCAACAAAAAGGTGGAGAATCAGGAAAGCGCAACTGAAATTGCACTTTCTGAACTCCAAACCAAAGCCAAAGTTTTGTTTGGTGAATTACCAGATTTGGCGGACAATCCTGACAATCCTGTGACCGAAGAAAAGGTGTTTTTGGGACAGACATTGTATTACGACCCTATTTTATCAAAAAACCAGACCCAGAGTTGTAATACCTGTCACAACCTGAGCACTTTCGGGGTGGACAATCTTCCGTTTTCTCCCGGCGATGCCGAAGGAACCATCGGTGGTAGGAATTCGCCCACAACTTTTAATGCAGCACTGCACATCGCCCAATTCTGGGACGGTCGTGCAAATTCTGTAGAAGAACAGGCCGGCGGACCTATTCTGAATCCGGTGGAAATGGGTATGCCCAATGAAGAAACTGCTCTGGAGAGACTTAGGTCGAGTGAAAAGTATCAGAAACTATTTGCCACCGCTTTTCCCGGACAAGCTGAGCCCATCAGTTGGGAGAATCTAACCAGTGCCATCGGTGCTTTCGAAAGAATGCTCGTGACCCCAACCCGTTTTGACAAATTCATTGCCGGTGATGATGACGCCCTGACGAACAGAGAAAAACAAGGGCTGGAAGACTTCATCAGCAATGGTTGTGTAACCTGTCACAGTGGAGTAGCTTTGGGCGGGCATATCTTTCAGAAGTTTGGCGTCTATCAGGATTATTGGTTGGAAACCAAAAGTGAGAATGTGGATGAAGGCAGGGCCACTGTCAGCAAAGATGAAGCAGATTTAAATGTCTTCAAGGTACCGGGACTCCGAAACATTTCAAAAACTTATCCCTATTTCCACGACGGAAGTGTAAGAGACCTGAAAGAAGCCATTAGAATCATGGGCAAGATTCAGTTGAACAGAGAATTGACCGAAGAGCAAGTAGAAAATATAGCGGTATTTTTTGATGCACTGACCGGAGAAATCGACCCCAAATACACAGAAAATCCACATTTATAAAAAAAATAATTCAAAAGAATCAGGGTAAATATTTTAAACTCTGATTCTTTTGTTGTGAATTCAACCCAATATCACCGCCCGCTGTAGCGTTTTATTTTTGCTCTAATTTCATCTAAGCCAAGATTGTGAATACTCCCCAAATGGGTTGTTTTGAATGACTTATGTGGTTCGTAAGTGCCTTTGTCCACCGAAATACCGACCAACCGATAGGCATCCCTGAACGATGTTCCGGATTGCAGCAAATGATTGATGTTTTCCACCGTATAAATTCCATCGTATTTTTCTTGGTTCATGAAATCATCATTGATTTCCAATTGTGGAATCGCAAAAATCAGTATGTCTAAAATATCGTTGAACTGCAACATTGGTTCAAACAGGAATTCTTTCAGTATTTGAAAATCACGGTGATATCCGCTGGGCAAATTGTTGATGGTCATGGTGATGTCATTGGGCAATGCCTGCAAGCGGTTGCAATGTGCGCGGGTCAATTCAAACACATCCGGATTCTTTTTGTGCGGCATAATTGACGAGCCGGTGGTCATTTCCTTGGGAAGCTTCACAAACCCCAGGTCTTGGCTGTTGTACATCACCAAATCATAAGACATCTTGGAAAGTGTGGCCGAAAGCATGGCGATGGCTACCGCGGTTGACTTTTCGGTTTTTCCTCTCAGCATCTGCGCCCCGACCGAACTTACTGCCATTTCTCCAAAACCTAATTCTTTTGTAGTTTCTCTGCGATCAATATTGAAACTCGTGCCAAAACCAGCTCCCGAACCCAATGGATTCTGGTCGGCCACCTTATATGCTGCATCCAAAAAGTACAAATCCGAAAGCAAATTTTCTGCATAAGCCGAAAACCACATCCCGAAACTGCTTGGCATAGCGGCCTGAAAATGAGTATAACCCGGCATTAGCTCATCCTTGTGTTCATCGGCCTTTTCGACCAGAATGTCTATCAGCTGCAGAACCTTCTCGCGGGTTTCTGTCAAATAATCTTTCAAAAACAACTGAATCGCCACCAATACTTGGTCATTTCTGGAACGCGCTGTGTGAATCATTTTGCCTGCATCACCAGTTTTTACAATCAATTCAGCCTCAATTTTTGAATGTACATCTTCGTAATTTTCGTCGATGACAAATTCTCCTGCCTCGCATCTATTGATGATTTCATCCAATGCCGACTGAAGTTTGCCGTTGTCTTCAGCGGTGATGATGCCTACTTTTGTCAGCATATTCGCCTGCGCTTTGGAGGCGATGGCGTCGTATTTTGCAATGAAGACATCCAAAATCCTGTCTTTCCCAACAGTAAATTTTTCGATTTTTTCGTTGACCGAGAAACCTTTGTCCCAGATTTTCATTGTTGTTTGAATTTTGTGTGATTACTGCAAAAATAAGAGATTTTCCACAGGCGCTCGACTCAACTTATCAACAAAACCCATTTTGAAAAAATCAATGCCCCGGATATGGTTTCAAGGTATCTATGAATGAAAATTAACCCAAATTCACTTTGGTCCGCAATGAATTTTTGAAAGTATCAAGGTCTGCATTCAGTGCTTCGACGGTTTTGGGCAGTCGGTATTCGGCAATGACATTTTGTTCTTTGTCAAGAAAAAGCAATTGTTTTTCTTCGCCGTCCACCATGTTTTTGAACAAGTCCCACATGGAAACGCCGTGGGTTTTGAGCATTTCAAAAAAATCGTCTGCCTGAATCTGAATGATTTTCATTTTTGGTTTTTTAATTTTAGTCAGCAAGCTGTGAAATTATTTCAAGCCCAATGTTTTTCTGACCCTGTCCAAGACTTCATCAGCAACTTCTGCTGCGCGGGCAGCACCGGTTTCCAAATAATTGTCCAAAACTGTTTTGTCCTGAAGCAATTCATTAAATTTCTCTCTGGCGTCAGCATATTTTTCCAAAATCACTTCAAATAAAGCGGTTTTTGCATGACCGTATCCGTAGCCGCCGTTCAAATAGTTTTTTCGCATTTCAGCGGTTTGTTCAGCTGTGGCGAGCAGTTTGTAGAGTGCAAACACATTGTCGGCATCCGGATTTTTGGGGTCTTCCAACGGGGTACTGTCGGTTTGAATGGACGAGATTTGTTTTTTCAGTTGTTTCTCCGGCAGAAAAATATTGATAAAATTGTTTCTGGATTTGCTCATTTTCTGTCCGTCAGTTCCGGGTACAATCATCACTTCCTCACTGATTTTGGCTTGTGGAATGACAAAGGTTTCCCCCATTTGGTGATTGAATCTTTCGGCCACATCGCGGGTGATTTCTAAGTGCTGCAACTGGTCTTTTCCGACCGGCACGAGTTCGGCGTCGTACAACAAAATGTCGGCGGCCATCAAAATCGGATAAGTAAAAAGTCCGGCGTTGACATCCGAGAGATATTCTTGTTTGTCTTTGAAGGAATGCGCCAAAGTCAGCCGTTGAAAAGGAAAGAAATTCAGCAGATACCACATCAGCTCGGTCACCTGTGGCACATCCGACTGACGGTAAAAGACCGATTTCTCGGTGTCCAATCCCAAAGAAATCCAAGTGGCTGCCACTTCGTAGGTGTTTTGTTTCAGGATTTCCGGCTCTTTGATTTGGGTGAGTGAATGCAGGTCGGCAATGAAAATGAACGACTTTTCGCCCGAAGAATTCGCCATTTCGATTGCAGGTGAAATCGCTCCCAATATATTCCCCAAATGCGGGGTTCCTGTTGCTTGTACGCCGGTCAGAACTCTTGACATCTTTTGAAATGATTGATTTAAAAAACTTGGGCAAAGATAATAAATCGAAATCTACCTTTGTTTTTATTCTTCATAAATCATACAAGCATTGAATAAATCTTCTGAAGTTTGGCTTGAATCTTATTGCTGCCCTGCCACACAATGTGCGCTACTTTGTTGTGGACAAGGTTTTTTATTGATAATGAATATATTACAAATAAAAAAGACACTTATTGTGTGCAACTATTTGATATTGATCTATTTGCGTTTGTTATATCAAAAAAATGATCTGATATTTGTTCAAAATAATTAAGATGAATGTTAGTTTTGAGCGTGGAAAAAAAACGAGTGTGGAATGGCTGACCCCTCCGGAACTTGTGAAAAAATTAGGAGAATTTGATTTAGACCCATGTACCCCAATTCATCCTCCTTTTGTACATGCAAAAACTAATTTCAACATCAATGACAATGGACTTCAAAAAGAATGGTTTGGAAGAGTTTATATGAATCCGCCTTATGGAAAAGGAATGGAATTATGGATTGAGAAATTAAAAAATCACAACAATGGTATCGCTTTAATTTTTGCAAGAACAGAGACCAAATGTTTTTTTAATCACATTTGGGATGATGCGGATGCGGTTTTATTTGTAAAAGGAAGAATTAAATTCTATAACATTGATGGGGAGCAAAAGGGAACCCCGGGTGCGCCAAGTGTTTTTATTGCTTACGGAAAGGAAAATGCTGATATTTTGGAAAAAGCCGATATATGCGGAAAGTTTATTCGGTTAAAGTAATTCATAAATAATAAATTCCGCAACATTGAATTCGGCATCAATGATCCAATCATTTTCTTTTAAAAGCTTTACAATGGCTTCTTCTTGATTGTTCACATTTTCAACAATCCCCAAGACTTGCAGATTTTCCACTTCATAATTTTCATTTGGCGCAATCGTATGCCCTTCCGGGGTAATAATAATGTATTTTTTCATTTTACAAATATTTACAGTTTCCCAATTTTTTCTAATTCAAAACTTTTCGTGTGCAATGCGGAAACAAACTCATAATCTATAAACTGAACTCGGTTTTTAATTGCTTTAAAAGATGAATATGAAATCTTTTGTTCAAATTCTCTTTTTCTCTCTATTGCACTTAGAATATAAAATTTTGAATAAAAATCTTGAAGGTCGTTAAATTTAAGAAGTGAATTTTGTATATCAGTTGTATGTTCGACTTCAAAAAAAGAGTTGGGGAAATTTCTATCATTAAACCATATAACATCCACGGTTTTAGCTCTTTTGATAATATGAGGATAAGTAAAATCAAAAACACTATCAATGGTTGACAAGGTTCCTAATTTTTTATCTAAAAATAATTTGTTCTTATCTTGGGGAGGAATATAAGTATCATATCCTCTAAGATTCCCAATTTCAACTAATAAACCCTGAAAATATGAATGTGAAAAATCTTGTGCTTTTTCGGGTGTATTTTGTAATTCAAATTTTTCTAAAATTTTCTGTTCATATTCTTTTAAAGCCCATAAACCTGGTTTTATTTTAAAAAAATAGCGTTCATCTTGCACTATTCTTCTGATAGAAGCAAAAGGCGTTTTAGTTCTCCAATTTGAAACATCTACATTATGGTAAAGGAACCCAAGTGTAGCATAGCCTCCGTTTTGTTTCATTATATCTACTACTTGTTCGTATTGTTTCATATTATGCGAAGAATTGCGTTAGGGATTGTAGTGGAAATCCTTTTTGCTAGCGTAGCTCAAAAAGATTGGAACGGAAAGCCCGACCCGTCAGGGAAACGCCCAAATAAATATTTTCAATTTCATTGATCAGCTGTGTTTTTCCGCCTGCCCATTTCAAAAAAGGTTTTGCTGTTTTGTTTTGCATTAAAAGATGTTTTTTGAAGCCATTAACTCCGTCAAAGTTATCAAAATATTTCAGTTAGATTCTGTTTTTTCGTTTATTTTGCTCTGCGCAATACCGCTTCATTGGCGCACTCAAATCAGCATGAAAGTCAAAATCGTGTAGCCCGATAGAATCAGCATGACGAAAAGTGTATTGAGCCAAAACAAAAGAAAACTCTTAGTTCTCGAAATGAGTTTCCGTTCCTGATAGACCCTGCTGTGGGACCTGAAAAAGTAGAAAAACGCATAGCCGAATGTCAACAAAAAGAATGGGAATCCTATGTAATTTGTCAAATCGGTGGCCATGTAATTATCAATGACCAAGAGCATCCAGTTCAGCAAAATGTTGACTACGGTCAGAATCAGCAGGAATGAGAAATAATAAAGCGTGAAGATTCCGTGGTCGTAATACAGCCATTTCTTTTTGCTGTGGAACAACCAGAGGAGAAACGCAAAAACCGGTAAATAAAAGAACAGCACTTTCGGGAGATTGTGGATGAATGTATTTTCAAATTCTCTGCTGAGTTTGTGCTCATCGTACAAACCTCTTTCGTCTAATTCGATGAGTTTTCTCGCCATTGGCCGATAGAAACGGTTCATTTTTTTGTCGCGCGACAGGGATTCGTGGATAGAATCGAATGCCACGGTGGTTTTGATGTTTTTATAATCCTCGTTGAAGGTAAAACCTTCCTCATCGGTGCGCTTCAATTCATATTTGTTTCCACTTTTGAAAGTAATCTCGTCTTTGTCGGTTGTTGATTCGCCATTTTTTCCTCTGCTTTTGATGATGCTTCTCAGGATTTCCAATTCCAAGCTGTCTAATTTTTCATTTTCAGGGAGTATATTTTGGATGGAATCTAATTTTTCAACGCTGCTCACATTCTCGTACCCGGCTACTTCTATGCCTTGAAATTCTTTGACGACATCGTCTTTGTCAGAAAATGAAGGCAGAATATGGGGCAGGAAGAACGCCACAAAACTCATGAAGATATAGAGTTTGACCGGTGGCATATAGGTTTTTCGTTTTCCGTCCAAATAATCTCTGATGATTCGTCCGGGTTTGAAAAGCAGTTTGCGCATGGTTTTCCAGAATCCACTGTCGTAATGCACCAAATCTCCTGCAAAATGGGTAAAAAGATAATGAAAAGAAGGCCGGTTGATGGCATTTTCTTGTCCGCAATTCGGGCAAAACCTTTCCTTTACGAAATGTCCGCAATTGAGACAGTTTTTTTCTTTGCGCAAAGGAAGCCGAGACATGGTTCAAAGATTTAATTCCAAAATTAAAGGAAAAATACCAAACCTTCAATATTATTTTGATGGATTACTTTGCTCAAAGGCTTTGATTTTTTTGTGAACAAACCAGGTGAAAAACGGAATGACCGCATAGAGCAAAACCAGTGCAAACTCTTTGTTGTCCCATTGATAATAGGCCCTGACGCGGAATGCGAGATAAATGTATGCCATAAAGAAAATTCCGTGCAGCATCCCAAAAGGACTGATGAGGGAATCGTCTCCGAATCCGTATTTCATGGGCATTGCGATTAAGAAAAGCAGCACGCAGCCGACGATTTCCAAGATGCAAACAATGTCAAAAATTTTATTCTGTATTTTCTGATTCATCTTCAATTAATTTCGGCCAAAGATAGACGGACTGAATTGAATGGGCAAACCTCTGGGATGAAAACCCTAAGTCGGGCAAAATGAAATTGATTCGATAACTTATTCACCGAAGATTTTCTTTCTGAAAATCAGCATTCCTGCACCTCCAATGGTGATGGAGGCATCGGCCACATTAAAGATATAAGAAAAGAATTCTTTGCCACCGATGAGTGGAACCCAGTCAGGCCAATCAAAGAGCGGGAAGTAAAACATATCGACCACGCATCCTTTCAGGAATCCTGAATAGCCCGAGAAATCGACTTTTGAGATACCATCATACCCCATCCAATATTCGGCTTGGTGGTTCCAGGTCAGTCCGGTGTCGAAAATCATTCCATAAAATAAGCTGTCCACCAAATTTCCGATTGCACCGGCGAAGACAAATGCGGCGACAAATTTGAAGTAATTGTTGTTGTGTTTGGGCAGGTATTTCCAGATCATCCAGCCAATCCATCCGATGAGGAAGATTCTGAGTACAGACAAGGCCATTTTTCCGGTCAGTCCGCCAAATTCTGCGCCATAGGCCATTCCGGGGTTTTCAACAAATTTAAGTTGAAACCATTCCAAGCCGAACACATTGATTCCATCATTGAGGTGGAAATGCGTTTTGATATAAAACTTTACAATCTGATCCAGTGCGAGAATCAGCAATACGGTAATCCCAATCTTCTTCAAAACCCTTGTTTATCGTTGCATATTTTTGGCTTCGATACTCAGTGTTGCGTGTGGGACCAGCTTTAGTCTTTCTTTGTCGATTAGTTTTCCGGTAACTCTGCACACTCCATAGGTTTTGTTTTCGATTCTGATCAGAGCATTTTTCAGGTCTCTTATGAACTTCTCCTGACGGGCTGCAAGTTGTGCATTTTGTTCTTTGCTCATCGTCTCAGAACCTTCTTCAAAAGCCTTGAATGTGGGCGAAGTATCATCCGTCCCATTGTCCAATCCGGCCATGAAAGTTTCTTTGATCAGTTCATAGTCTCTTTCTGCCTTGGCAAGTTTCTCCAGAATTATCTGTTTGAATTCTTCCAGTTCAGCATCATTGTATCGTGTTCTTTCGTCTGTTGCTGCCATAGTTTCAAATTTTTGAAATCGAAATTTCGGTTATTAAATCATTGATCTCTATTTCCGTTCCACCAACCGGGGCTTCCACGATGAGAATTTTGTCGGTAAGTGTTTCAGAGCAAATATAATCTTTATTTTCATTAATTGCTACTACTAATTCTTTGTCGTTTTTTACTCTCAATTCAATTCTGTCGGTCAGCTCAAATCCTTTGTCTTTACGGAGATTTTGGATTCTGTTAACCAATTCTCGTGCCATTCCTTCTGAAATCAGCTCATCGCTGAGCGTCAAATCGAGGGCAACGGTCACACTTCCGTTGGTGGCCACTGTCCAGCCGGGAATGTCCTGAATATTGATTTCAAAATCCTCTGTTTCTAATTCCACTGTTCTGTCGCCCAGGTTCAGATTGATTTTTCCTTCGGATTCGAGTCGGCTGATTTCTTGGTTGCTCAATCGGGCGGTGGCCTGCGAAATCGCCTTCATTTCACTTCCGAATTTGGGGCCGAGTATTTTGAAGTTCGGTTTGATTTTCTTGACCAACAATTCTGCTGCCTTTTCGGCCGAAAGCAATTCGATTTCTTTGACATTGACTTCCTGCATCAGCAATTCGGAAACCGACTCCAGTCGGGTTCTCATCGACTCGTTCAATACTGGGATGATGACTTTCTTCAAGGGCTGACGAACTTTGATGCCCGCGGCCTTACGCAATGACAAAATCATGCTGGTAGCAGTCTGCGCCAACTGGGTTCTTACTTCCAATTCCGGATCTATCAGGCTTTCGTTCGCCTGTGGAAAATCAGCCAAGTGTACCGATTCCGCCTGTGATTTTCCGCTGACTTCGTTCAGGTCTTTGTATAGTCTGTCCATAAAAAAAGGAGCGACCGGTGCTGAAAGCAATGCAATATTTTCGAGCACCGTATAAAGCGTCTGATATGCAGAAATCTTGTCGGTGGTATATTCTCCTTTCCAGAATCTTCTTCTGCTCAGCCTCACATGCCAGTTGCTCAGGTTGTCGATAACAAATTCCTGAATCGCCCTTGTGGCTCGGGTGGGTTCATAATCCGAATAATATTCGTCCACCTTTTTGATTAGAGTATTCAGTTCTGACAGTATCCATCGGTCGAGTTCGGTTCTTTCTTGATAAGGGACTTCTGTCTCTTTGTATTTGAATCCGTCCACATTGGCATAAAGTGCGAAGAATGAATAGGTATTGTAGAGCGTTCCAAAAAACTTCTTCTGAACTTCGTGTACGCCGCTCAAATCAAATTTCAGGTTTTCCCAAGGCTGTGCGTTTGAAATCATGTACCAACGGGTCGCATCTGGGCCATAGGTTTCCAATGTTTCAAATGGGTCCACGGCATTGCCAAGTCTTTTTGACATTTTCTGACCGTTTTTATCGAGTACCAAGCCATTTGAAACCACATTTTTATAGGTAATGCTGTCAAAAACCAAAGTACCAATGGCATGTAGTGTATAGAACCAACCTCGTGTTTGATCGACGCCTTCTGCGATAAAATCCGCTGGATATTTTGCACCCGAATCAATCCATTCTTTGTTTTCGAACGGATAATGAAATTGTGCAAAAGGCATTGCACCCGAATCAAACCAGACATCAATCAGGTCGGACTCTCTTTTCATTGGCTTTCCACTTGGTGAAACCAGGATGATTTCATCAACTATATTTTTATGTAAATCTATGATTGCGTAATTTTCGTCAGACATATCGCCAATGACGAAGCCTTCAAAAGGATTGTTTTTCATCCATCCTTTTTGGACTGATAGTTGAATTTCATTGAACAATTCCTCCACTGAACCAATGATGATTTCCTCACTCTTGTCTTCGGTTCTCCATATAGGCAAAGGAGTTCCCCAATATCTTGATCGTGACAAATTCCAGTCGTTTGCATTTTCCAACCAGTTTCCGAAACGACCCTCGCCGGTGGATTTAGGTTTCCAGTTGATCGACTTATTCAATTCGGCCATTCGTTCCCGAACCGATGTGATTTTGATGAACCATGAGTCCAAAGGATAATATAGAATCGGTTTGTCGGTTCTCCAACAATGCGGATAATTGTGTTTGAATTTTTCTACTTTGAATGCTTTGTTTGCTTCTTTTAATTGAATAGCGATTTCAACATCCACCGAACGGTCTGGTGCTTCTCCTTCGTCATAATATTCATTTTTCACATATTTTCCACCAAATCCTTCGGGCAGTTGTTTGATGAATTTTCCTTGTAAATCCACCAATGGTACGGGGTTTTGATTTTCATCCAAAACCAACATCGGCGGAACACCGTGTTCTTTGGCCACTTTGGCGTCATCCGCCCCAAAAGTCGGAGCGGTATGAACAATTCCGGTTCCGTCTTCGGTGGTCACGAAATCTCCGTCGATGACCTGAAATGCTTTGTCCGCATTTTCGTATGGCAATGCCCAAGGCAATAATTGTTCGTATTTGATTCCGACCAAATCGGAACCTTTGAAGGTTTCTAAAATTCGGAAAGGGATTGAAGGCGATTTATTTTCTGATAAACTAGCTAACAATTCTTTGCCAAATTTTTCTAAGTCTTCTAAAGTTTTTCCTTGAAAACTAATCTTATTTTCAGTTTGATCTATTTTCTGAAATTCAGCAATTTCAACATCAGTTAAATTTTCAAACCATTCTTTAAGAGATTTATCTTCTTTATTCTTTTCATTTATATATTCTATCCACAATAAAGAATATTTCAAATAATCAACTTTTGAATCAACTTCGAAATAATTCTTACCAAAAACCGAATTCAACAAAGGTTTAGCTAAAATCACTTTCTGTGGTCGGAAAGTATATTGATTAAAAGTTTCGACCAAAACATATTCGATTTTTGGACCTACGGTCAAGGCGGTATTGGAAGGCAAAGTCCAGGGGGTTGTTGTCCAGGCCAAAAAGTAAGCCCCATCTAAATCTTCCCCAAAGGGGAAGACTTTATTTTGTTGTTCTTTTGGAAGAATCTTAAACTGTGCCACAATCGTGGTATCGGTCACATCTCGATAAGTTCCCGGCATGTTCAGTTCGTGGGAAGAAAGCCCGGTTCCGGCTTTGGGCGAATACGGCTGTATCGTGTAACCTTTGTACAACAAATCTTTGTCGTAAATCTGTTTCAGCAACCACCAAACCGACTCCATGTATTTGGGTTCGTATGTGATATATGGATCTTTCAAATCCACCCAATACCCCATTTTTTCGGTCAGCTCATTCCATACATCGGTATAGCGCATGACCGCTTCACGACAAGCTTGGTTGTATTCTTCAACAGAAATTTTCTTTCCGATGTCTTCTTTTGTAATTCCGAGTTCTTTTTCTACGCCGAGTTCAACCGGCAATCCATGTGTATCCCACCCGGCTTTGCGGTGTACCTGTTTTCCTTTCAGCGTCTGGTAACGACAGAAAATGTCTTTGATGGCTCTTGCCATCACATGGTGAATGCCCGGTCTTCCGTTGGCAGAAGGTGGTCCCTCGTAGAAGACAAAATTTGGTCTGCCTTTTCGGGTACTTACACTTTTTTCGAAAACCTGATTGCTTTCCCACTCCGACAAGATTTCCTTTGCCAGTTCCACAAGGTTCAGGTTTTTGTATTCTTTGAATTGATTACTCATAACTAAAAAACGACAACCGCATCTCACACATCAACCGCACAGGCTGTTCAAAGATTCCGTCGTGAATATATTTAATTGTTTTTTTAAGATTTGCGAAGATACAAATTTTTGGAATTAGATGTTTTTCGTTTAGGAATTTAATGTATTTTTCTTGTTTATTCTATGAATTAACTCCTGATAAATTTCATATTAACCAACTGATATTATTCATATTAAAATAGAAGAGAGGCTTATCTTTTATTCGGATATTTGTAGTGGAATTAAAACAATAGACGAACTAAAAACAATATGGTATGAAACTAATGATTCGCACACTGATTCTTTCTGCACTGATGATGTTCGGTGCATGTAAACAGAACTCCTATCGGGCTGATGCCGACCTGAACGGTGAAAACATCAAAACAGACGGAACCACAGAAGTTATGGATTTGGTTGCTCCGCCTTATGTACAAACCCCTGTAGGCGACCGAAGCGCAAAAAAAGTTGTAGTAAATCTTGAGATCATTGAAAAAATAGGTGAACTTTCAGATGGCACTGAATACAACTTTTGGACTTTTAACGGTACTGTGCCGGGCACATTCATTCGTGCAAGAGTAGGAGACGAAATTGAACTTAACCTTAAAAACAATGAAAACAACAATTTGCCACACAACATTGACCTCCATGCAGTGAACGGTCCTGGTGGTGGTGCTGAAGCATCTTTTGTAACCCCTGGCAAGGAGGGGAGTTTCACCTTCAAGGCTTTGAATCCTGGCTTGTATGTCTATCATTGCGCAACTGCACCTGTGGGCATGCACATTGCCAATGGTATGTATGGCTTAATTCTCATTGAACCAGAGGGGGGACTTCCACAAGTGGACAAAGAATACTACATCATGCAAGGTGATTTTTACACCAAAGGCAAATTCGGTGAAAAAGGACTTCAAGAATTTGACATTGACAAAGCGATTGATGAACATGCCGAATATGTAGTTTTCAACGGTCATACAGGTGCTCTACTTGGCGACAATGAACTCTTGGTTAAAACCGGAGAAACTGTAAGAATTTTCTTTGGAAACGGCGGTCCCAACCTGACTTCATCGCTGCACATCATTGGAGAAATATTTGACCGGGTTTATACCGAAGGCGGTACCACCATCACCAAAAATGTGCAAACCACATCAGTTCCTGCGGGCGGTGCTGTAATCGTTGAATTCAAAGCAGATGTTCCTGGCGAATATGTACTGGTTGACCACGCTATTTTCAGAGCTTTCCACAAAGGTGCGCTGGGTAAAATCAGAGTGAGTGGCGAAGAAAATCCTCAGATTTTCAAGAAAAACGAACAAATCGATAAAGTACTATAATTCAAAATAAATTTCTTCAAACAACACAAATGAAAAGGCTGAGTTTATTTATAGTTTTATTCACCGCGGTACTGACTTCCTGCCACAACCGACAAGGAGTGGCTGTGAAGGAAGTGCCGGCGGTCAGCCCTCAAATACTGAATCCAGTAGAAACTGACAAAAAAATGCTCACCATTCAAGGTGGTTCTTACTTGGGATTTCTCGGCAAAGATTCAGGAAGAATTGTTGAAGTCAAGTCATTTAAAATTGACGAAGCCCCGGTAACCAATGCGGAATTTCTTGAATTTCTGAAAAAAAACCCACAGTGGACACGAAGCAAGGTGTCCAGACTCTATGCCGATGATGCTTATCTTCATAACTGGAAAAGTGATTATGAAATTCCTGACAACGCAAAGCCGGAATCTCCGGTGACCAACATCTCTTGGTTTGCTGCCAAGGCTTATGCAAAAAGTGTAGGCAAACGATTGCCCAGCATTGATGAATGGGAATATGCAGCATTGGCTGATGAGGTTTCAAAAGACGCTTCCGGAAAAGCTGAATTCACACAATACATCTTGAATTCCTATCAAAAAAAAGGGATGTACAAAACATCAATCAAACAGCAAAAACCCAATTATTACGGTTTGTATGATTTGTATGGAATGGTTTGGGAGTGGACAGAAGATTTCAATTCGGTCATGATCAGCGGTGAATCCAGGGGCGACAGTTCACAAAACGAAAGTTTATTTTGTTCGGGAGCCGCACTCACCACCAGTGACCTGACCAATTACGCAGCATTTATGCGCTATGCGATGAGAGGAAGTTTGAAAGCAGATTATTCTGTGAATAATCTTGGATTCAGATGTGCAAAAGATTTATAAATTTATAAATTTGTAATTGTGAAAAAGCAACTTATTTTTTTATTGTGTACTCTTTTCATTTTTGCGGCTTGTTCGCAAGACAGGAAAGAAACATCCGTTGCCAATGATGCAAATTCAGTTTACCAACTGAATTCCGACTGGGAAAATCAGCACAGTCAACAAATGAAACTCGCAGACCTAAACGGAAAAACCGTTGTGATGGCCATGATTTACACCAGTTGCAAAACCGCTTGTCCAAGACTGACAGCAGAAATAAAGGAAATCGAAAAGGGGCTGGGTAATTATGACCCAAAAAAAGTAAGATTGGTTTTGGTTTCCATAGACCCTGAAACCGATACACCCGAAAAAATGGAAGAATATTTGAAACTGAATGATTTTGTTGGAGAACAATGGTTGTTTTTGAGAAGTGACGAATCCAGCACCAGAGAATTCGCAAATGTACTTTCGGTGAAGTACAAACAAATTTCTCCGATTGATTTTTCACATTCTAATATCATCAGCGTTTTTTCTGACAGAGGTGTGCTGACTTTTCAGAAAGAAGGACTGGACAGTGATGTGAGTGAAATTGTCGGTGAGGTAAAAAAACAATTAAGAAATTCATAATTTAACAAACAAAACAATGAAGAGATTTATTTTAGCATTCGGATTTTTGGCCTTTGTATTCTCATGCTCATCCAACGAAAAATCAGTCGCTCAGGATGTCACCATCGATTACTCAAACGCTGATATAGATTATGCAGAACAAGCGGTCGAAACTGCTGAAGTGCCTGGTATGGAAGATGGGCTTTCACTCATTGAGGGTTCTGATTGCCTGGCCTGCCACACGGTGGACACAAAGGTTATAGGACCGAGCTACCATGAAGTTGCCGCAAAATATACAGTAGCTGACATCGAAATGCTGGCTCAGAAAATCATTGACGGTGGTGCAGGAAACTGGGGCGAAGTACCCATGACACCACACCCCGATTTGAATATGGACAAAGCAAAGACTATGGTTGAATATATACTTTCGCTAAAACAATAATGTTTTTAAAAAATGATTTGAAGAGCAGTTCTGTATCGGAGCTGCTTTTTTTTGTGAATTAATCCGACATAGAACTCTTTGAATAGTTCCTCCATTTTTCAATCAGACCGTGCATGTCATTGGGAATCGGTGATTCAAAAAACATTCTCTCACCACTGAGTGGGTGGTCAAAACCAAGCGTTTTGGCGTGCAAAGCCTGTCTGGGACAAAGACCAAAACAATTTTCCACAAATTGTTTGTATTTGCTGAAAGTAGTCCCCTTGAGAATTTTATCTCCCCCATATCTTTCATCATTAAAAATCGGATGACCAATGTGTTTGAAATGCACTCTGATTTGATGCGTCCTTCCGGTTTCGAGTTTGCATTCGACCAGTGTCACATACAGGAATTCCTCCAACACTTTGTAGCGGGTAATCGCCGGTTTTCCGTGCGAACCATCTTCAAATACCGCCATCAACAATCGGTCTTTCTGATGCCGACCGATGTTGCCTTCTATGATTCCGGATTTTTCTTCTGGACTTCCCCAAACCAAAGCAGTGTACAATCGTTCAATACTTCTTGACTTGAACTGTTCTGTCAGGCTTCTCATCGCTTGTTCAGTTTTTGCAATGACCAAAAGCCCACTGGTATCTTTGTCAATGCGGTGTACCAGCCCGGGCCGTTCGAGTTCTGCGGTCATTGAAGGCAGATTTTCAAAATGATATTTGAGTGCATTGACCAATGTTCCGGTATAATTACCGTGTCCGGGATGTACCACCATGCCGGGTGCTTTGTTAATCACCGCCACCGATTCATCCTCGTAAAGGATTTCTATCGGTATATTTTGTGCAATGATATCAATTTCTCTCGGAGCCTCATCCAACACTACCTTTACTTCATCTCCGGGTTTGACTTTATGGTTTGATTTCACAGATTGTCCATTGATCCGAATCCTGCCTTCTTCTGCAGCTTTTTGAATTTTACTGCGGGTGGTGTCCGGTATAAAATTCATCAAAAATTTATCAACCCTCAACGGTTCTTGTCCCTTGTCTGCTATGAAGAAATACTGTTCAAACCAGTCTTCATTGGTATCATTCGTATGTATATTCTCGGACATATCAATCAACAAATTCCACTCCGCCGGGTTCTTCCTTAGGAATCTCTCGGTTCTCATTCTCGGTTTCCTGGGTGTTCTGCGGGAGATCTTTTTCTTTGAGGTTGAACTCTTCTTCAAATTTCGCAATTGACAGTGAGTCGTTGTGTCCGTAATTTCTGAATTGAATATTGAGCGCTTTGATGTTGTCCTTTAATTCGGCAGCACTTTTTTGAGACAGCCACAAGTCAATCGGTAGTCCTTGGTCATAATTGTCTTCGGGCAGCGGGTATTGATAAAACACAATCAGTTTGCTACTGTCGGTCACTGTACCTTCAATATTGATCCGACCGTTTTCAAACTGATTAGAAAAAATGGAAGAGCGCGCTTCATCAAGTGTCAGTCCGAGCAGGTCAGGGGTTTTCACTCCGTATTCGATTCCCTTGCCCAATACCAAATCCACTTTTGAGAATCTGGGCAATTCTGTTCCCAAGCTGATTTGTTTGCCTTTGAAGATGACCCCCAGCACTGCATCTTTTGCAATATCGGTTTTATAAATCGTGTCCCCCACTTCCAGACCGGCCAGTTTGAGCTGAGTAAATGCAAGTCGTTTTGATTTTCCTACAATATCAGGCAGTGTGGTAGGCGACCAACCCAGTGGATTCGCCTTGATGAAAATCCTGCGGCCTTCTTTTACTTTGAAACCCTTTTCGGGGAAAAAATCAATCACTGTGTGTGGTGCGTATGCGGAATCAAATCTGACACTGTCGATTTCATAAGTCAGCTTGAGATCTTCCAGCGTTTTCAAGGCCACAGAAAGTTCCATTGATTTGAGGTCAGGAATTTCTATTTCTTGGTTTTGATTGGTATAACTTTGGAGCCATATTTTGAAAATAAAATGATAGGCACCAAAGCAAATCAGCCCCATCAACATCAGGCTGACCCAGAATTGCCATTTGATAAATGTTTTGAAGAAATTCACGAAGTTTATTTTTAATTTATCGTTAATGTGTTGGTAGTCATTGATACAATTTCAACCGACCAAAGACAAACTTACACAAAATTTATTTTGACCCATTGTCCGGATACTAGTATTTGAATCAGAAATTTATCTTTCTCTAAACAATTTACCTTCGGAATCTGGGGTAAACAATCTGCCACTGCGTCCGTCAGCAAACATTTCCCAGCCATATTCACCGTCAGAAAATACAGGATTCCCTTTCTCACTGCTTCCTTTGGCGTCCAATTCTCTTTCCTCTCCATTGACTTTCAGCCTAACACCTATTTCATCATCCTTTGCAAAGTAGGTCAGGAAAATGGTGTCTCCTTTTTCACTAATCAGTATTCTTGAGACCACAGTCGGGTCTTGGTTGTGGCTGTTTTGTATATTTGTTTGTGCTTCCGGTGAATCGGATTTTCTGCTGCAGGCAGTCAGACCGATACATAAAATAATTAAAACAGATGCTTTGAGCAGATTTTTCATAATTCAATTTTTGGCAAATATACAATTTAGACTGTTCAACAATTAAAGTCACAATTTATAAACAATCAAAATAATTTTTTGGGGTTAAATAATCAAATTTCAGACCCATTCTGAAACCTGCAAAAGTAGATGTGAAAAATTTTGATAAAACCTTGTTTTAATTGGCTTAAATTCAATAAATTAAACACTTAATAAAGCTTAGAAAAATCACTAACAAAAGTCATATTCTCACTATGACCTGAGTCATATAATCCGGCATTTAATAGGGTTATATTTGTGATGAAAATGAGCTTGATTGTATTCGGGCTGTAAATAAAATTTGGTAAAAACTGGATAAACACTTAATTTAACATCAATAAAATCAAAGTTGAGTTGGACAGGGCGAAAACGGGCTTCACGGCCTTCCAATTCATTGGAATGAATAAAATAAAGCCCATTAAAAAATTAATTAAAACATGAGAAAATTTAAGTCTTTATCATTAAGCGTTTTTTCAGCAGCGTTTTTGCTCTCCTGTGGGGGTGGCGGAGACAAAACGGTTGAGAGCAGCAATCAATCCGAAACCGCTGATTCTTCTCCGTCAGATTATGATCCCCAAAGAGGAATCGGAAAATGGGATGAAACCAATGTTGATGTCAGTAGTTTTGATGCAGCCATGGCTGCAGAGGGTAAAAAGATTTCTGATACCAAATGTACTTCTTGCCACAAGATGACTGACGAAAGGCTCGTAGGCCCGGGTTGGAAAGGTGTAACCGAAAGACACAAACCTTTTTGGATTATGAATTTCATTACCGAGCCCGACCCCATGATTGATGTGGATCCAAAATTACAAGAGCAATTGGAGCTTTGTTTGGTGAGAATGCCTAATCAAAATCTAACCGACAATGAAGCCCGTGCAGTTTTGGAATTCATGCGCGAGAACGATGGTGCGCAATAACAGTGAGAATAACACCTAAAATTATATCAAATGACAAAAGTAAAATTAATTGGATTAACTATTTGTGCGGCAGGATTACTCGCACTGAATGCTTGTAAGCCCAAGGGTGCGCAAAGCGCAGTTTCGGGTGATGCCGCTCAAAGGGTTTATGTGGCTCCAGGACAGTATGATGAGATTTACTCATTTACTTCAGGAGGATTTAGCGGACAGGTATCTGTCTATGGGATTCCATCGGGACGATTGTTGAAAGTACTCCCTGTATTCTCTCAAGATCCTGAAACAGGTTATGGATACAGTGAAGACTCCAAGCCAATGCTGATGACCTCACACGGTTTCATTCCTTGGGGAGACCAGCACCACCTTGCGATTTCACAGACAAACGGCGAGAACGACGGAAGATGGTTGTTTGCCAACGAGAACAACACACCTCGTGTGGCAAGATTGGATTTGACAACTTTTACAACTGCTGAAATCATCGAAATCCCGAATTCGGCAGGGAACCACTCTTCGCCTTTCATCACAGAAAACACTGAGTATGTGGTAGCAGGTACCCGTTTCAGCGTTCCATTTGATGATGAAAATGGAGATGTCCCCGTGGCTTCTTACGGAGAAAATTTCAGCGGTGCAATTTCATTCATTAAAGTTGACGCTGAAACCGGCAGGATGGACATTGATTTTCAATTGAAAACGCCTCCAGTGAATTATGACCTGAGCCACACCGGCAAGGGACCAAGCAGTGGATGGTTTTTCTTCTCATCCTACAACACTGAGAAAGCATATACTCTATTGGAAGTGAATGCCTCCCAACGAGACAAAGACTTTATTCTGGCCGTAAACTGGAAGAAAGCTGCTGAACTGGCCAAAGCCGGAAAAGGCAGAACAGTTAAGACAAAATATGCACACAATGTTTATGATGAGTCAACCCATACGGCTACATCAGAACTCAAGGATGAAGTAACTGTGTTGGATGTTGTGGATTTGATTGACGAAGGAATTGCTTATTATATTCCTTGTCCTAAATCTCCTCACGGCACCGATGTTGACCCCACCGGCGAATATTTCGTGGGTAGTGGTAAGCTGGCTTCACTGATTCCTGTTTTTTCTTTCAGCAAAATGATGAAAGCCATTGAAGACAAGAACTATGAAGGAGATTTTGACGGCATTCCGGTATTGAATTACGATGCGGTACTTCATGGAGAAGTACAAAAGCCAGGCTTGGGGCCTCTGCATACCGAATTTGACGCCCATGGAAATGCTTATACTTCCTTCTTCGTTTCTTCCGAAGTTGTAAAATGGAACATTGAGACACTCGAGGTCATTGATAGACAACCAACATTCTACTCAACAGGACACTTGACAGTAGTTGGTGGAGACACTGCAAAACCATATGGGAAATATCTGGTAGCGTGGAACAAAATTACCAAAGACCGTTATCTGCCAACCGGCCCCGAATTGGCCCAAAGTGCACAATTGTTTGACATTACCGGTGAAAAAATGGAACTCCTGCTTGACTTCCCTACCATTGGTGAACCTCACTATGCTCAGATGATTCCTGCTGACAAAATTGTTGAACAGCAAAAGAGAATCTATGACATCGACGAAAACAACCATCCGCATGTGACCAAGAGTGAAGGAGAAACCAAGATTGAAAGAAACGGCAACAGGGTAGATGTGTACATGACGCTGATTAGATCTCACTTGACTCCTGATGTTATTGAAGGAATTTTTATGGGTGATGAAGTCTATTTCCACATCACAAACCTTGAACAAGATTGGGACTTGCCACACGGATTTGCAGTAATGGGTAACAACAACGCAGAAGTGTTGATTTTGCCCGGCGAAACCAAAACGCTCAAATGGAATCCGACCCGTGTGGGTATCATTCCATTCTATTGTACCGACTTCTGTAGTGCACTGCACCAGGAAATGCAGGGATATGTTAGAGTTTCACCTGCAGGAAGCAATACACCGTTGAGATACGGTACCGGAGACAATGCTCCCGGAATAGATTAATTTAATTAATTTTGACAAAGAGTTGTCTCAAGTTTCATTGAGACAACTCTTTACTAATTACTAATAAATCAAAAACATGAACGCAGCCAAACGCACCTCATTGAAACCCATCACACGAATTTTATCAGCAATTGCAGGTCTGGCAATGTTCAGCACAATTGTCCTGCCCATATGGAAAATAGAGCTGACAGCACCACAATACCCTGAGGGTCTGGAAATGTTTATTTATTCTAACAAATTGGGTGGTGAAGTGGACATCATCAATGGTTTGAACCACTATATCGGTATGCACGAAATTCACGAAAAAGACTTTGTAGAATTCCAGATTCTTCCTTATGTACTGGGATTACTGGCTGTTTTCGGAATACTCACTGCCATTGTTAACCGTAAATGGTTCTTCTACTTGTGGTGTGCATTTTTTGTAACCTTTGTTATTGTACTCGGACTTGACTTCTATTTCTGGCTATACAATTACGGACACAACCTTGACCCCACTGCACCGATTCAGGTGCCGGGAATGACCTATCAGCCTCCATTGATTGGGTTCAAGCAACTGCTCAATTTCGGTGCCTTCTCCATTCCGGCTTCAGGAGGATGGGTGATGGCCGCCATCGGTACTGTCTTGGCAGCATTGGTAGGCTACGAAATCAAATCAAAAAAACAATCTGATGATTCATAAAAAATTATTTTCCTGTTTTCTTGTATCATTTTTTTCAATTTTACTAATTTCGTGTAGTAAAGACCCAAAGCCAATTCACTTTGGAACCGACAATTGCGATTATTGCAAAATGACCATTAGCGATGTGCGATTCGGTGCCGAAGTAGTAACAAAGCAAGGGAGAATTTACAAATTTGACGATGTGCATTGTCTGAAAGGATTCCTAAATGATGAAATAGTGACCGAGGAAAATGTATATTCTGTATGGTTGGTTGATTTCACCGGAAACGGAAAACTCTTCAACGCAGAAAACAGCTTTCTAATTCACAATGAAGAACTTAGAAGCCCGATGGGCTCAAACATTGCAGCATTTGAAAATGAAAAAGATTTTAAAGATTACCAATCCGGATATTCAGGAACAAAAATAAAATGGGAAGATTTCATAAATTCAAACTAATCATAGTCACATTTTGCATCGGTATTGGTGTTTCTGCCAAAACCATCACTGCAGAAGCTGACAATCCGCAACGAACAATTAAACACGCATTTGAATCCGCCGAAGACGGAGACACCATATTCATCAAATCAGGAACTTACAGGGAGGGTGCATTGGTTTTAGAAAAAAGAGTGACCCTGCTCGGAGAAGATTTCCCGGTCATTGATGGTGAATTCGAACACGAAATTCTGACCGTTAAACAAGACGGAGTGATTATCAAAGGAATTTTGTTCAAAAATTCAGGTACCTCAAATTTCAATGACATTGCAGCATTAAAAATAGTTGATTCAAAAAACATACTGATTGAAAACTGTAAGTTTGAAGACAACTTCTTTGGCATTCATGTAATCAATTCAAACTTTGTAAACATTCTCAACAATGAACTCAGGTCGAGGAAAATGGAGGGCAAACCTTCGGCCAACGGAATTCACTGCTGGAAATCAAACCATTTGACCATCAAAAACAACCTGATTACCGGACACCGTGATGGGATTTATTTTGAGTTTGTCACCCAAACCGAAATTCAAGACAATGAAAGCATAGGCAACAGTCGCTACGGTCTGCATTTCATGTTTTCACATGACAATTTGTTCAGAAACAACTCCTTCCAAAACAACGGAGCAGGAGTAGCTGTCATGTATAGCAAAAGGGTGAGGATGCTCAACAACCATTTCAGATACAACTGGGGATTGGCGGCATACGGGCTGCTTCTCAAAGAAATTGATGACAGTGAAATTTCTGGAAATGATTTTAGTGAGAACACCATGGGTATTTTTGCAGATGGCGCCAACAGGATAAAAGTGACAGCTAATAATTTCTACAGAAACGGGTGGGCTTTTAAAATAAATGCCAGCTCTGTGGACGCAGAAATTTCATCAAACAATTTCATAGGAAACACCTTTGACATGGCAACCAATGGAAACCTGAGAGTCAAAACACTGGACGGTAATTTTTGGGACAAATATGATGGCTACGACCTGAACAGAGACGGAGCCGGTGATGTCCCCTATCGTCCCATTACATTTTATTCATTAATCATAGAAAGGAATTCATCGGCATTGATGCTGTTCAGAAGTTTTTTCGTAAAATTGATGGACACTGCGGAAAGCGTTTTCCCAAGTCTGACACCGGAAAATATAAAAGACAATGCACCGATGACCAAAAAAATAAAAAATCAAACAATATGATTAGATTTTCTAATGTCTCTAAGAAATTTGACAAATATGAAGTGCTGAGAGGAATTGATTTGGAGCTTAAAGAAGGTCGAATCATCGGACTGCTTGGTCCCAATGCCTCAGGAAAAACCACACTCATCAAAACTTTACTCGGTATGGTCGTTCCCACTTCGGGCGATATTTTCTTTATGGACAAATCCATTAGACATGATTGGGAATACAGAAACCACATCGGATATATGCCACAGATTGGAAAATATCCAGAGAACATGACCATGGGGCAAATATTCGAAATGATTGAAGACCTGAGAAAAAAGGACAAAGAACTCGACAGAGATTTATACAATAGTTACAATCTGGGTACTTTGCTACAAAAGCGAATGGGCACGCTTTCAGGGGGAACAAGGCAGAAAGTCAGTGCACACCTGGCATTTCTGTTCGACCCTAAAGTACTGGTGCTCGACGAACCTACCGCAGGTCTGGATCCACTGTCTGCACTGACGCTCAAGGAAAAGATTGTCAAAGAAAGAGAAAAAGGAAAGTTGATTCTAATCAGCTCACACATACTGAGCGAATTAGACGACATAGTGGACCAAATCATTTACTTAGAAGAAGGCAAAATTGTAGTCAACCAACCCATTGAACAATTGAAAGAAGAAACCCAAAAATCCAAGCTCTCAGAAGCCATTGCAACACTGATGAGCCGTTCAAACTAATCATAGGAAGATGAAAAAAATTATAAAATATGTAGTTTCGGATATACTCAGAAACAAAATTATAATCGCTTATACAGCTTTTTTATTGCTGATTTCATTTGGACTCTTTATCATAGAAGATGTACCCGAAAAAAGTTTGATGAGCATGCTGACGATGAATCTGACACTGATTCCTCTGGTCAGTATTATGTTTTCAACTATTTATATATACAACTCAGGCGAATTCATAGAATTGCTGGCTGCGCAACCTGTCAAAAGGAAGACGCTCTGGTTCAGCATTTTTATCAGCCTCGCCTTGGCTATGAGCATTTCGTTTCTGATTGGATTCGGAATTCCTGTATTGCTCTTTTCTGCAAATACCGTAGGAATCACCATGATTATTACCGGCGTTATGCTCTCTGTAATTTTTGTGTCAATTTCGCTGTTTGCCGCCGTTCACATCAAAGACAAAACCAAAGGCATAGGCGTTGCACTGCTGATGTGGTTGTTTTTCACCGTAATTTTTGACGGACTGGTTTTGTTCCTACTGTTCCAGTTTCTGGAATATCCACTTGAGAATCTGATTGTTGTGTTGAGCATGCTCAATCCGGTGGACTTGGTTAGGATTGTATCGTTGATGCAAATGGATATTTCGGCACTCATGGGTGCTACCACCGCAGTTTTCAAAAACACTTTTACGGGAGGTGTCGGCTCGGTACTTACTTTTGTAGTACTATTGATTTGGCTTGTTGTTCCATTGTATTTTTCGATTAGAAAATTTGACCTCAAAGACCTCTAAACCGTTTATTGCGATTTGTCCTCATTTTATTGTTCCGGAATCAGGTTTCTGATTCTATAAGTGATAATTATCACTGTATCAGTTCATTGATTATGATTCGGGTCATAAACATTATCGGATTAAATGTTTTAATTTTATTGAAAAATCTGATAATTATGAAAAAACTAGTATTCGCAATTTCGGTAGCTGTTTTGGGGTTATATGCATGCCAAAACTCCGAAGGTTCAACACAAGCGACACAAAGTTCGGCCACAAGTCAGACACAATCCCGTGCAGCATTGGGACAAGAAGGTATTGTGGACGATCAATCGAGTCCTGACATTGTAAAATTGGCAGTAGCCAACCAAGATTTATCAACTTTGGTCACTGCGGTTCAGGCCACAGGTCTTACCACTTCACTGAGCAATGCAGGTCCCTTTACGGTTTTTGCTCCTCTTAATTCGGCATTTGACAAATTGCCTGCCGGCACAGTGGACAATCTGTTGAAGGACGAGAATCTCGACCAGTTGTCTGATTTACTCGGTCATCATACTTATGTGGGTGTCCTCAGTGAAAATCAGCTTTCGGACGGTCAGACATTGGGAATGGTGGACGGGAAAAACATCAGCATTAAAATGGTGGACGGTAAACCAACGGTGAACGGCACAATCAATATCGTAAACACTGTCCGTGCTTCCAATGGTATCATACATATTGTTGACGGCGTTATATTGCCGGAATAGTTTCATTCCATATTGTTTTATTTTTTAGCGGTTCTTTGATTTTATTCTTGAACCGCTTTTGTTTTGAATAAATTTAACCCAGATATTCAGGTTTCGCCTTTCTAAGGCTCAGAAAAATCAATAATGCAGAAACAAACATCAACAAAGTGATTCCAAAGAGTATTTCATGCGCATATGGAATTGAAGTATAACTGACCGAGAAAACACCCATTATGCCAAGCATCAATTCATTCAAAAACACAGCTAACATAAAAAGCACTACGGCTGAGCTCAGTGTCTTTGAAATCTTAAAATAAGAAGAGACAATGATTTGATGAAGCAAAAATGCCGAAACACACATCAACAGAATCAAATGAAGATAAGAAATCACGATATTTCTAAATCCAAATGCAAAATGACTGATGGACGGAATGGTGGAACCGAGCTGCAGAGTGATTTTTATGGCAAATGCTGCCCCAGCATAAATCAGCAAGGACCTTTCGAGCAGTGATTGAACTTTCTTTATTTTCTTCCAATTACTTTTGACCCACAGATAAATCCTAAGTGCACCATAAGTCTGCATCAGCGTGGCGATGATGATGAGTACATAAATCCATAGCGGAAGCTTCATCCACAAAACCGAAAGTCCGTATCCCAGCAAACAACCAACGAACATCATCCAAAAAATAAGACCGTTCAGCCGTTTGGGAATGACAATCCCTTTTTTCGTGAGTGTGTGAATGAGCAAACCGATGCAAGAAAATATAAAAAATCCGTTGTACTGAAAATGCAAATAAAAATATTGTGAACGAAGATACGCGTCTGTGGTGACCGATTTGGTCATCAGCATATAACTCAGAGAAAAAGCACCTACGGCCGAGAGCACGGCAAAAATCAATCCGCTTTGAAACCATAGTTTTGAATTGCCTTCTACACCTTTCATACTTTTAAAAAAACCGAAGCAGAACACCACACTTATCAAAATGCCCAGCACTACAAACAGGATTGAGACCCATGAATAACCCCCTACTAAAAACGAAACCAGCATTCCATAAGCAGTAATAAAATTGAGCCCAATCAGTTTTTTAAACAATTTGGTACTCAAAGTCGGATTTTTATCTTGCATATATTTGAGAATAAATATATAAAGACAAGAAGTAATCCATCCATAAAACGCAAAGTGGGCATGACTTTCCAGCATAAATTTTTGATCGGCCAGTGGAAAGGAAAAAGCAATTTTGTAGCGCATCAGTGTTCCCAGAAGTGCTACGATTATCAAATTAAACACTGATAACTTCAGTCCGAACGATAGGGTTCTCATCATAATCAATAAAAAACTTTTCCTTTAACAATAGTGAGTTTGCCTTCTTTGTCCATCCTTCTGATGGTTCTAATTACCGTTTCAATTCTGAGTCCTGTCATCTTTGAGACCTCGCTTCTGGTCAATGGAATTTTGATGCTTTCCAAAGAGTTTTTCTTGTATTTGTCAAACAAACGAACAATTCTTTCTTCTGGACTCAGAAAAACAATGTCATTAAGCAATTCACTTTTTTTCCAGGATTTTTCTGCCATTGACTTGATGAATTCGATGGCCCAATCGGGATGATTTTTCAGGTATTCAATCAAATGAATCCGTTTGATGAGCAGAATTTCAGCCTTCTTGCTGAGTACATTGATGTATCCGGGAAAGGGAATGTCCAGAAAAACGGCGGGTTCTCCAAAAAAATTTTTCTCTTTTACTCTGTGATGCAGAAAGACTTTTCCGGTTTCTGTCAGATTGTAAACACTAACTTCTCCTTTGAGCAGGTAAAAAAAATGAGATGATTTGGCTCCCTCTTCTATCAACACCTCGCCTTTTCGACAAGTTGCATAACTCGCTTCTGTTTCTGCCACAAAATCATCTTCTAATAGGAGTACAGTCATCCGTTTTTCTTTTACAGCTAAGATAAATAAAGTTTTCATAAGGTTTCTACATCATCTCCGTGTACGAGTTGTATGAATTCGTCTATTGGAACATCGCCAAAAAAATCAGAGATGTCAATATTGCTCAGGCTTTCTGTCAAATCCTCTCTTTCATACCTGAGTCCAAGCATCTTTTGCTCCAATATTTCTATCGGGACTTTGCCAAAAAAATCTCCATACACCTTGAAATCGGTGATGTACCCTTTTTCTACAAATATTCTCAAGTCGATTTCTCCAATCGGAAATCTTTTCACCCTTTTGATATTGAACTTGGGAGAACGACCGAAATTCCAATCCCAACTGTCGTATTTTTCTTCTACCAGTTGATGAACTCCTTTCCATTCTTGTTCGGTCAAATGATAGGTTTCAAATGGCTCCCCACCCTGAAAAAGTCCCTCAAGCAACAGGTTTCTGAAATCTTCAATCGCTATTTTTTTATCCAAAAATTCAGAGATATTGGCCACTCGGCTTCGCACCGATTTGTGTCCTTTCGATTCAATTTTGTTCATTTTCACATTCAGTGCATTGGCTACTTCGCTCAAATCAGAATTGAATAAAAGTGTACCGTGGCTGAGCATCCTTTTGCCGTTGGTGAATTGTGCAGTGCCCGAAATTTTCTTTTCATCAACCAGAATGTCATTTCTTCCTTTCAGTTCTGCATTCAGCCCCAAACTTTTCAGTACACTGATGACCGGAGCAGTGAAATTTTTGAAATTGTTGATGCTCTTGATGTCATGGTTGTTATGAAAACTAAAATTCAAATTACCCAAATCGTGATAAACTGCTCCACCTCCCGACAAACGGCGAACCACGCGAATGTCTTTCTCCTTCACATAATCATAATTAATCTCTTCAAGCGTATTCTGATAACTTCCGATGATGATGGAAGGCCGATTGATGTAAAACAAGAGATAATCATTGTCGGGACTAAAGTTACGAAGCATATATTCTTCGAGTGCTATATTGATGTGGGGATTGGTATTTCCCTCATTTTCCACAAAAATCATAAGAAATTAGTTTTTGCCAAATTTAATTAATTTAACATTGTTTTCCTAAGTCTGCCCTCCTGATTTCGGTTGGCTGAATCTTCAAAGTTTATTACTTTTGCTTTCACAATGGTTCACAAAGTTCACCGCAGCCCCAACTATTGGATTCTGGTATTGTCTGTTTCCGGAATTGTTCTTTTGGCTATTTACTACAGCTTGAAGCTCAATTTTATTTCAGGCTGGCCGGAGTTGGTGCCCGTCCTGCAGAAAATCAGTATGTGTGGCTTTTTACTGATCATGGTACTACTGATAGGAAAAATCACTCAGCGTTTTATTCACAAACAAGTCAATTCAGAAGGAGACAAATACAACCTACTGAGAATCATCAGACTACTCACTGCGATTTCCATCATTTTTGTCACTGCTTCATTTTTGTTTGATAATCTGTACACCACCGTACTCAGTCTCGGACTCATTTCTCTGATTCTCGGTTTTGCGCTTCAGGCACCAATTACTTCCTTCATCGCTTGGCTGTATATTGTTTTCAGAAGACCCTACAAAGTTGGCCACAGAATTCAAATCAACAAAATGCGCGGTGATGTACTTGAGATTGGATATCTCGACACCAAAATACTGGAAATCAGTGGAGATTATGTGCAAAACGACCGAAAAACCGGGCGGGTGATTTATTTTCCCAACAGCTTGATTCTCAAAGAACAATTGATCAATTATTCAGGCCCACAAACCCCTTTCATTTGGAACGAAACTGCAATTCAAATCGCTTATACCAGTGACTTGAAATTTGTTGAAAGCTGTCTGATAAAAGCCAGTTTGAAAGATTTTGAAGACAGATATCCCAAAAGGGATGTAAAAATCCGGAAGCGCTGGTATCCCGAAGTATATTTCAGGGTCAACACATATGCCTGGTTAGAAGCTGTGATTTCTTACCCAGTTGAGCCCAATGACACCACTGGTCGAAGAACCAGAATACTGACCTCAGCACTTCCCATGCTGAACGCCGAACCGACCAAAGTTCAGTTTCCGGAAGGAAGCATGAGATAGTTGTTCAGCCGAAGATCAATCTCTTTGCTTGGAGTGGTCGTACTTGTTTTTAAATTCCCATTTAATTTTATCGATTTTTTCCTCAACCGATTTCTGTAGTCCTTCCCGGTAATATTCAAGACGGCCTGTCAAGCCTGCACTCGAAGTTCCGATGATTCGTGCAGCCAATAATCCCGCATTCTTTGCTGCATTCAGTGCAACGGTCGCCACGGGAATTCCGTTGGGCATTTGGAGAATCGACAAAATTGAGTCCCATCCATCAATGGAATTGGAAGATTTAATCGGCACCCCGATGACGGGCAAGGGCGTTAAAGAAGCCACCATGCCCGGCAAATGTGCAGCACCGCCTGCACCTGCAATGATGACTTTCAAGCCTCGTTCTTTGGCAGATTTCGCATAGTCAAACATCCTCTCAGGCGTTCTATGTGCCGAAACAATGGTCAGTTCGTATTCCACACCCAACTCTTCTAATATTTCGGTTGCTTGCTTCATGATTTCCAAATCACTGTCGCTTCCCATAATAATTCCTACCATGATTTATTTTTTTGATATGATTTTTACTGTTCTATTGACTTTGTCAACATCTTTGATTAATTGTTCAATGTCCTGGTTCAGAAAAGTCACATGACCCATTTTTCTGCCCGGGCGAGTTTCTTCCTTTGCGTACCAATGGATGTAGGCTCCGGGGATTTTCAGAATTTCATCAAAGTTATGAATTTCTGCCACCCCTGTTTCTCCCTCGGCACCAATTAGATTTACCATGGCCGAAACTGAATTCAGAGCAGTGCTCCCCAAAGGCAACCCCATCAATACTCTCAGCATTTGGTCAAATTGAGAAGATTGTGCCGCTTCAATCGTAGAATGCCCACTGTTGTGCACACGGCAGGCTGTTTCGTTTACCCAGATCGAGCCGTCTTTGTTGTAAAACATTTCGACTGCAAACACGCCCGCAGAATTCAGTTTCCTGACGGTTTCTCTTGCAATCCTCTCAGTTTCAGCTGCCACCTCAGCTTGAAGCGAAGACGGCATCAGTAGATAATCGAGTTGATTGTATTCGGTATTGAAAACCAGTTCCACAGCTGGGTAATTGATGATATGTCCGTTTCCATCAGAAACTACAACCACAGAAATCTCCTTTTCAAGATCGGCCGGAGTTTCATATATCGATGAAGCTTTTAGCTGTTTGTCCAGATCATCTCTTGATTTCAAAAACTGAACTCCTCTGCCGTCATAGCCTCCTGTGTTTGCTTTTTGGAACAGTGGATAAACTCGGTTTTGCGATTTCAATTCCCGCCAGTCTTCCAATTCAAAATATGGTGCTGTGGGGATTTCATTATCGATGTAAAACCGTTTTTGAATGGATTTGTCTTGAATAATTGCAAGCGTATCAGGGTCTGGAATCACTTTTATACCGATTGATTTCAGGTACTGTAGCGCATCTTCGTTCACATGTTCAATCTCAATACCGATGGCATCCAGTTTTTCACCAAAGTCAACCACTGTTTGATAATCTGCAAAATCTCCTTTCACAAAATAATCTGCATGTTGAGCGCATGGAGCATTTTCGGATGGGTCGAGTACGAAGATTTCCACCGGATATTGAAGCGCATTTTGCAAGAACATATAGCCCAATTGGCCTCCTCCTAAAATTCCTATTTTCATACATTGCGAAGTTAAGCATTTCAGTATTTACTGGCTTAATAATCGTCTTTCGTGTCATCGATTATTTACAAAAATCTCATTTTCCACTTCAAAATCGGATTTGTACCTTTGTCAAAATTAATTCGATTCATGAATTTGCTTAGAAGAGCGCTTTTGTATGCAAAACCGTACCGGTCACCCTTTGCGGTGGCCATGTTTTTCAATTTCCTATATGCGATTTTTAATGTGCTTGCACTTGCATTCATGATGCCGATTTTGTCAGTACTTTTTGATGAGAGACAGGAGCCAGTGACTCAAAAACCAGTATTTACAGGAAACCTATTGGATACCAAAGACTTTTTGAGTCAATTTTTTGGCTATCACATGAATCAAATCAGTATGGAGAGCGGACCAGTCCAGGTCCTTCTGATTTCCAGTCTGTTGTTTATTCTTCTTTTTCTTTTCAGGAATATATGTAGTTATTTTTCAGAGTTTTTCCTGATTGATTTGCGTTCCGGGGTTTCCAGAGATTTCAGGGTTGATATCAATGAAAAGATTTTGAATCTGCCGGTTGCATATTTCACCGAAAAAAGAAAGGGGGATATGTTGGTGCGGATTTCCAGCGATGTTGCAGAAGTTGAGTCCAACATACTGAACGGCTTGGTAGAAACCTTGCGTAGTCCAATACAGATTGTGGTTTTTGTGAGTGTACTGTTTGTTGTCAATTATCAGCTTACGCTTTTCTCAATCATTGTCTTCCCCATCATGGGTAGTTTGATTTCGTGGATTGGAAAGAGTTTGAAAAGAGATGCAGACAAGGCACAAGTAGAATTGGGAAATATACTATCGTATGTTGATGAGAGTCTGAACGCCATCAAAGTCATCAAAATTTTCAATGCAGATTCACAAATCAGGAAGCGCTTCAATCTTTCTATCAACAAATACAGAAAACTGCTGCAGCAGGTGATGAAAAAAAAGGCGCTTGCTTCGCCTACAAGTGAATTTTTGGGCGCAATCACCATTGGACTGATCGTCTTTTTTGGTGGCAAACTCAGTCTGGAAGGCAAAGGTTTGAACGGTTCTGAGTTCATTTTTTATATTGCTACTTTTTATACATTGCTTGATCCAATCAAAAAGTTTTCTAGGTCGCTTTCTGACATTCAGAAAGGACAGGTTTCAGCCCAACGGATTTTTGAAGTACTTGACACAGAAGTGCTGATTGAAGATCAGAAAGATGCCATTGATTTTGAGGAATTCAAACATCAGATTGAATTCAGAAATGTGACTTTTGGCTATTCCGACAAAGACATTCTTCAGAATTTCAGTCTGACCATCAATAAAGGTGATACCGTTGCATTGGTGGGTGCTTCTGGAAGTGGAAAATCTACGGTAGCTAATTTGGTGACTCGTTTTTACGATGTTGAAGAAGGTCAGATTCTGATTGACGGAATTGATATCCGAAAAATCAAATTAAAAGCTTACAGAAAGCTTTTTGGCTTAGTGACTCAGGACAGTATTCTTTTTAATGATACCGTTTTTAATAACATTTCATTGGGTGACGAAAATCCAACGAAAGAAAAAGTAGAAGAAGCTGCCAGGATTGCCAATGCGGACGAATTCATCCTGAAAATGGAGAATCAGTATGAAGAGAACATAGGTGAAGGCGGTGGCAAACTGAGCGGTGGACAAAAACAGCGGCTTAGTATTGCCAGAGCAGTTTATAAAAACCCGCCCATCATGGTGTTGGACGAAGCCACCTCGGCATTGGACACACAATCCGAAAAACTCGTGCAAGAAGCGTTGGACAAAATGATGAGCAACAGAACCTCGATTGTCATTGCGCACAGGCTTTCGACCATTACCAGCGCAAACAAAATTATTGTAATGCAGGACGGCTTAATAAAAGAGTCCGGCTCACATGCCGAGCTCATACGAAAAAAAGGTATTTATAATCGTTTGATTCAGCTTCAGAAGCTAAGTTAATTATTGTCTTGTCAATTTCACTTTAGCTGTTTCACCTTCGATTTCAGCAATAAAAGTAAAATTATTGTCGTCTAAAAATTCAACTTCAGAACTTGCGGTCTCACCTTCTGCGTGGAAATAATAAGTAGTTCCTTCTTTTGACCAACTCCCTTGCTGAACTTCGCCCGGTATACAACTTCCGGTAGTTTCATCTTCAACAACTGTTTCAACCATGACTGAAAAATCATTATCAAATATGAATTTGCTCTGAAGCGGACAAGGATTGCTCAGTAGAATCAGTGCATAGACGCTTTCACCACCCACCCAAACATCCGTAATTTTCCAAGTTCCAACAATCAAATCTACATTTGGGGTTTGGGAAGTGTCGTCATCACTTTTACATGAATTCAGAGCCAATCCCAGGAGAAAGAGGGTTAAAAACACAAATTTAAACTGTTTCATTGTATAGTGTTTAAATATAATCAACGCAAATTTTTGGTTAATATTCTGTCCGGTTCAGAAAGCCTATCTACCTGAAAACATGTAATTGGCATTAGTTCAAGCTCATTGATATTAAAAAAACCTTATTTTTATGCATAATTTTGTCTGAAATCGCTCAAATGGAAATCTTCAACAAGCCTGTCAAACTCAAGTCCAATGCTGCCTTGATCAAACAAAAGGCCAAGGAATTGGGTTTTCTGTCCTGTGGAATTGCAAAAGCTGATTTTCTGGAGAAAGAGGCACCCAGGTTGGAAAAATGGCTCAATGCTGGATACAACGGGAAAATGGTTTATATGGAAAACCATTTTGACAAGCGACTCGACCCGAGAAAATTGGTAGATAATGCAAAGTCAGTGATTTCGCTTACCTATAATTATTACCCAAAAAAAAACCAGCGAACGGACAGCTATAAAGTTGCCAAATATGCGTATGGCACTGATTATCATTTTGTAATCAAGGAGAAACTTAGGGAATTGATGAATTTCATTCAGGAGGAAATTGGCGATGTGAGCGGACGGGCATTCACTGATTCAGCACCGGTTATGGAAGGTGCTTGGGCGCAAAAATCAGGCATTGGCTGGGTGGGAAAAAACACGATTCTGTTAAGTAAAAACCATGGTTCTTTCTATAATTTGGCCGAACTGATTATAGACTTGGAATTAGATGAAGATCTACCCTTTCTTACTGACCATTGTGGCAGTTGCACCCGATGTATAGACGCATGTCCGACGGATGCAATTTTGCCCGAGCGAACGGTTGATGCAAGCAAATGTATTTCTTATTTCACCATTGAATTGAAGGATGAAATCATTCCTGATGAAGTACAAGGAAAATTCGAAGACTGGATTTTTGGTTGTGACATCTGTCAGGATGTTTGTCCTTGGAATCGGTTTTCGGTTCCGCACAATGAAGAAAAATACGAACCTCATCCAGCCTTGCTCGAATATACAAAAACGGATTGGGAGGAAATCACTGAAGATATTTTTAGGGAGATTTTTAAAAAATCTGCGGTCAAAAGGACGAAATTTTCGGGATTGAAAAGAAACATCAATTTTGTATCAGAGCAATAGTAGATTTTAAGAATCGGATGGTTTTATTGTTTAAATTTACTTATTCAAAAAATCTAATCATGCTAAAAACATCAATTTCCTTTTTTGTGATTGTCCTCTCATTCAGCCTACAGGCACAGATTACTACGACACGAATGAATGAATTCAATATCAATGATCCCTTGTCAAAAATAGAGAAAATATTAGGTAAAAAGCTGAATCTCAAAGCCGACTCATACAACTGGATCAATTATGCAGAAGTCGATTACAAGGGCATTCCCATGAAGTTGGGATTTGTCCGTGATACATTGGTTGAAGGTGATGTCGAAGAGTATAGGCTTTATGAAATCAGAACGACCTCATCTGACATCAAGACGCTATCAGGTGTTGGCGTTGGCAACAGTCTGGAAGAACTTTGGGACACTTATAAAAGAGATTTCAATATTTCTTTGTGGTTTGGTTTAGACGAACTAAGTGGTGAAGTTGATAGGAACAACAGGATTTTTGAACTTTCAGGTCTGGAGGATCTGACGGTCATATGGTTTTTCAGCAAAAATGGTATTGTGACAGAAGTTGTGCTGTCCTATTATGAAGGTTGTTAGAAAATGAAGTTTCTCTGAAAAATTATTGTTTGATGAGCGTAACGACTTCGTAGGTATTGTCGCTGAACATTACTCTTACAAGGTACTTCCCTTTTTTTAGATTACGAACATCCAATTCAACTGTTTCGGTTGTATTGTTGTACTGCTTACTGAATACTTCGTTGTTAATAATGCTGTAGATAGAAATGGATCTCAATTCTGCATGCTCGCCTTCGATGGCCACTTTCACAATGGTGGATGCAGGGTTGGGAGAAATACTGACTTTTTTGATGTGTACATTGCTGACTGTATTAATGCCTGCACCCGTTTGCTGTGCATAAACACCAAAAGTCGAAAAACTTAAAAACATCAGAAAAAATAAAATTCTCATCATAGCCTAATAGTTGCAAAGTTATTATATATTTTCTAATCTCCAACACTTATGCCAAAATATTTCATCAAAAGAAAAATGCAGCATTTTGTGCTGCATTTTTATTTGTGATGTTGTTTTTGTTTACAGACCGTATCTGATATATCCAACGACTTCAAGTTCTGGATTGACCGATTTCACATAATCAGCAACCGGTGTTTTTCCATCTTTGATAAATGGCTGATGCACCAGCGTATTTTCTTTGAAAAATTTATTTAATTTTCCTTTGGCAATATTGTCAATCATATTTTCAGGTTTTCCTTCCTGTCGGAGCTGGTCTTTGGCAATTTCAAGTTCCTTTTCAATCAAAGAGGCATCCACCTGACTTTCGTTCAGCGCAATTGGGTTCATTGCCACCACCTGCATTGCCACTTCTTTTGCTACTTCTTCTGCACCTTCCACATTAGAAGAAAGTCCGGCCACTGCACCGATTCTGTTTCCCGCATGAATGTATGAATTCACATAAGGTGCTTCAATTGTCTGGAAGCTGCCGATTTCTATCTTTTCACCAATAACACCGGTTTGCTCTGATAATTTTTCAGCCACTGAAATCCCGTCGATTTGGGCATTAAGCAGCGTCTCTTTGTCGCTTCCGTCCAATGCAATTTCGGCAATTCTTTTGGCCAATGCTACAAATTCTTCGTTTTTGGCAACGAAATCGGTTTCACAGTTCAGAGAAATAACCACTCCTTTTGTATGATCTGCGTTTACTGTTGCAATCACAGCTCCTTCCACGCTTTCTCTGTCGGCTCTTTTGGCAGCTACTTTCTGTCCCTTTTTACGAAGGATTTCAATTGCTTTTTCAAAGTCTCCTTCTGCTTCTTCCAAAGCTTTTTTGGAGTCCATCATACCGGCACCGGTAGTATTTCTAAGTTTGCTTACCTCTGCAGCTGTTGCTTTATACATTTTGTTATTAATTTTAAAGGTTATTGAATTGATTTCTAAGCAAGAAACTCATTATTTTAAAAGGATTCTACTGACACAATCAGGTCAATCCTGATTATCTGCCTTTGGATTGGTAGAAACATTTGATTCCTCATCAGATACGGCAGGTGCACTTTCCTCTTTCTGTTTTTCCTTTTCTGCTTTTCTGGCTGTCAGGCCTTCTTTAATTTTATCTGTAATATGTGTAAGAATAATGTCAATGGACTTAGAGACATCATCGTTTGATGGAATCGGATAATCAACTTCTCTCGGGTCAGCATTGGTATCAACCATGGCAAAAATTGGGATACCCAGTTTTTGTGCTTCCGCCACAGCAATTTGTTCTCTCACGGTGTCCACGATAAAAATCGCAGAAGGAATTCTTGTCATATCTGCAATTGAGCCCAAGTCTCTTTCCAATTTTGCTCTCTGACGGTCCACCTGTAGTCTTTCTTTTTTGGAAAGGGTTTCAAAGGTTCCATCTTTCTTCATCCTGTCGATTGCGTTCATCTTTTTGACTGCCTTACGGATGGTTACAAAATTGGTAAGCATCCCTCCCATCCATCTTTCGGTGATGTATGGCATATTTACCATTTCAGCATGTTTTGCAACGACTTCTTTGGCTTGTTTTTTTGTGGCTACAAAAAGGATTTTTCTGCCAGATGAGGCAATTTTGCCCAAAGCTTCAGCGGCTTCTTCCAGCTTAACAGCTGTTTTGTGTAGGTCGATGATGTGGATTCCACTTTTCTCCATAAAGATGTAAGGAGCCATGTTGGGATTCCACTTTCTGGTCAGGTGTCCGAAGTGAACGCCTGCATTCAACAAATCTTTTACATTTGCTTTTGCCATTTTCTTTCTTTTTTAGTTTACATTCCGCCCAATCAGCAATCAATAAACAGGTGGTTGAAGTAATCTCGCCCTGAAATATTTGGATGCTAAACCAACCGGAAAATGGTTAATAATTATATAATAAATTGTATTTGATAAGATATTCCGGTTGTTACCTTTTGGAGAACTGGAATTTCTTTCTTGCCTTTTTCTGTCCGAATTTCTTTCTTTCAACCATTCTTGAATCGCGGGTCAAAAGTCCTTCGGGTTTCAGCTGTGCTCTGTATTCGTTGTTCACTTCACACAGTGCTCTGGAAATAGCAAGTCTGATGGCCTCTGCCTGTCCGGTAATTCCACCACCAAACACCGAAATATCCACATTGTACTTGCCTGCGTTGCCGGTTAGTGCAAAGGGTTGCTCAACTTTGTACTGCAAAACACCGGTAGTGAAATAATCTTTCAACTCTCGTCCGTTGATATAGATTTCGCCCTTTCCTTCCTGAAGATATACTCTTGCTACAGAAGTTTTTCTACGACCTATTTTATGAATAATTGCCATAATTAAATGTATGCGTTAATGTCTGTTGTTTTTGGTTTTTGACCCTGATGAGGATGCTCTTCACCTGAATATACATATATGTTGGAAAAGATTTGTGCGCCAAGTTTGTTTTTGGGCAGCATTCCTTTTACCGCTTTCTCAATCAGTCTGACAGGGTCTTTGTCAAACATTTGTCTTGCAGTCAGGCTTCTTTGACCACCGGGGTAACCGGTATGGCGCAGATAGATTTTATCATTCCACTTGTTGCCTGTCAGTTCGATTTTATCAGCATTGACAATCACCACATAATCTCCGCAATCCGCATGAGGTGTGAAATTGGTCTTGTGTTTTCCTCTCGCCAGTTTAGCTACTCCGGATGCGAGTCTTCCCAGACTTAGTCCGCTTGCGTCAACCTGTAGCCACTCTTTCTGAGCAGACTCCTTGTTTGCTGATAAGGTTTTATAACTTAAAGTATCCACTATTATAATTTTAATGTTTTGGTGAACAAAATTTCGGGTTGCAAATGTATGAATTCATTTCGGTTTTCCAAAACGCTTTGAAATAATTTATTACAAAAATAAATGCTCCCTGATAGGAAGCATTTACTTATGAATATGTGCAGTTAATTATTTAACCACAATTTTCTTGGTCTGAACTTGTTTGCCTGATTGGATTTTCACCATGTAAACCCCTGCAGGAAGTGCAGAAACATTGATTTGAGCATCCACTGAATTCGGGTTCAGTCTCAGTACCTGCTGACCTGATGTATTGAATACAGTGATGTTGTTGATGTTTGATTTGGAGGATATATTCACCAAGTCTTTTGCTACGGTTGGATATACTGAAATATTGGTTACATCAATATCGTTTACACCCATGTTGAATTCACCTTCGTAGAATTTGATGTTATCAATCCACATGAAGTTGACAGGTGAAGCTGAAAAGTAGTCATATCCATTGACTTTTCCTTGGAATGCAGGATCAGATCCGAATGGAATATCCACTCCAAATGTAATTTCTGTACCGTCCATGAACAATCTAACGATGTTCATATCCAAATCTTGCTCAACTGCAAAGTTGATCCACTCTTCCTCCATATATGGAAAAGAATAGGCTGTTCCACCTGCAGCAAAATAAAAAGTTCCGGGATTTGGCGGATAGCCAGCTACAGTTGGGTCAATTCCGATGTATCCTTCATAAGCCCAGTTACCACTTGAACCCAAAGCACTCAAATCGTGTTGTGCATTAAAATATCCTGAACTACCAAAATCGATATAAAAATCCATGCTGTATGTCCACATACCGCCTGTATGCATGCCCACATCCAGAATTGCATCCTGAACTTCGTCATTACCCACAAATCCAGACTGTGTACCTTCAGAAGCTCTTTCGTCGGTCACAATGATGTTCTCAGGTCCGTCTGCCATACTCCAGTTGGTCCAATGTCCACCGAAATAAGGTCCCACCGGATAGTCTTCAAATCCTTCAGTCATTTGTGCATTCGCAGTCAAGCCAAAAATCAGGGCTCCTGCCAATAAATAAAATTTCTTCATAACTTTTAATTTTTTTATTTAACTTACTTTGCAAATGTAACATAATTTTTTGCTTACAAAATATTTAGATTATTAAAATTTAAATATCCTACAACAAAAAATGTTCAAAACCGGAAAATAAAAAAATGCCTCCTAAATCAGAGGCATTCCATAAAAAAATTTGTATTTGTCTTATTTCACGACAATTTTCTTGGTCTGAACTTGTTTACCTGATTGGATTTTCACCATGTAAACCCCTGCTGGAAGTGCAGAAACATTGATTTGAGCATCCACCGAATTCGGGTTCAGTCTCAGTACCTGCTGACCCGATGTGTTGAATACAGCGATGTTGTTGATGTTTGATTTGGAGGATACATTCACCAAGTCTTTTGCTACGGTAGGATATACTGAAATATCGGTTACATCCATATCGCTCACACCCATGTTGAATTCACCTTCGTAGAATTGGATGTTATCAATCCACATAAAATTAATTGGCGCAGCCGAATAAAAATCAAAACCATTCAGTTTTCCTTGAAAGGTCGGATCGTCTCCAAAGGGAATGTCCACTCCAAAAGTGATTTCTGTACCGTTCATGAACAATCTAACGATGTTCATATCCAAATCATGCTCAATGGCAAAAGCAATCCACTCTTCTTCCACATAGGAAAAATTATAGTCTGTACCTGCTGTAACGAAATGAAAAGTCCCCGGATCAGCTTCGTTGCCTGTAGTAGGTAGAATTCCGATATACGACTGGTAAGCCCAATTACCGGTTGACCCCAAAGCACCTAAATCATGCTGGGCATTAAAATAACCGGAACTACCGAAATCAATGAAAAAGTCCATTGTAAAAGTCCACATCCCGCCAGTTTTCATACTGGTATCCAAAATCGCATCCTGAATCTGATCATTCCCAATAAATCCTGACTGAGTTCCCTCAGAAGCCCGTTCATCAGTAACAATAATGTTCTCAGGTCCGTCCGCCATACTCCAGTTGGTCCAATGACCACCAAAATATGGCCCCAACGGATAATCTTCAAATCCGTCAGTCATTTGTGCATTTGCAGTCAAGCCAAAAATCAGAGCTCCTGCCAAAAAATAAATTTTCTTCATAGTAATCACATTTTATTTTATTAACAAACAAATATATTAATTTTTTGCTAAAAAAAAATATTATTACTTCGAACGAATCAATTTACCGAATCTATGATTTAATGAGTTATTCAATCTAATTTTTTTAACTTTGCTCAATACTCAAAAAGATATGCAAACAGAAACAGAAAACAAATTATCATTTGAACAGTTTAAAAAAAGAATATTAGACGATTATAAAATTTCTGTCATGTCAAGAGAAGCCAGTCTGATAGGCAGAAAGGAAGTATTGACCGGGAAAGCAAAATTTGGAATTTTCGGAGACGGAAAGGAGATCCCTCAACTCGCCATGGCAAGGGTTTTTAAGAACGGCGATTTTCGTTCCGGATACTATCGCGACCAAACTTTTATGATGGCCATCGGGCAGTTGACTGTTACAGAATTTTTTGCTCAACTTTATGCAAACACAGAACCGGGAAAAGACCCTGCCTCAGGCGGAAGACAAATGAATGCTCATTTTGCCACCCGTTCACTCAATGAAGACGGCTCATGGAAACCACTCAGCAAACAAAAAAACTCGAGTGCCGACATCTCCCCAACCTCAGGGCAGATGCAACGACTTCTCGGATTGGCACAGGCCTCCAAATTCTACAGAGAAAACCCAGATGCAGATACTGAACAAAATTTTTCGTTAAACGGAAACGAAATCGCATTTGGAACCATTGGCGATTCCAGTACTTCAGAAGGACCCTTTTGGGAAACCATCAATGCCGCCGGTGTACTACAGGTCCCCATGATAGTCTCAATCTGGGACGATGGATACGGAATTTCAGTCCCCAATAAGTACCAGAGCACAAAATCAAGCCTGAGTGAGATGCTGTCTGGTTTCCAAAGATCTGAAACCGAAAGAGGATTTGAAATATTCACAGTTAAAGCATGGGACTATCCGGCATTGGTTTCGACCTATGAAAAAGCCGAAAAAATCGCAAGAGAAGAACATGTGCCCTGTATTGTTCATGTTCAGGAATGCACCCAGCCACAAGGACACTCAACTTCGGGTTCGCACGAAAGATACAAATCAAGTGAAAGACTACAGTGGGAAAAGGATTTTGACGGTATTTCAAAATTTAAAGAATGGATTCTCAAATTTGATACCGGTGAACAAATCCTGGCCACAGAAGAAGAAATCAACACAATTGAAGAGGAAGCGAAAAGAGAAGTAAAAACACTTCAGAAACAAGCTTGGGCAGAATACTTGAACCCATTGAATGAAATCAGAAATCAAGCCTTGGCATTGCTCGAAAAAACAGCCGCAGAAAGCCCAAACAAAACATTTATTGAAGATGAAATAAAAACATTAAAAACCAAAGATATTCCATTTAAAAAAGACACTTACAGCACCGTGAGGAAAATTTTCAGAATCACCAGAGGTGAAAATTCATCCGCACTGAATGAACTGAAAAACTGGTGGGAATCACAATTAAAAAAAGAAGAAGATGCGTATTCATCTCATCTCTACAGTCAGTCAAAATGGAGTGCCCTCAAGGTTGAAAAAATTGACCCCATTTATCCCGAAAACCCCAAAATGATAGACGGACGAGTCATCGTTCGTGATAACTTTGACAAAATTTTTGAAAAACACAACAATGTACTTGTGTTTGGTGAAGATTCAGGGAAAATCGGAGATGTCAACCAAGGATTAGAAGGTCTTCAACAAAAATACGGTGAATCCAGAGTCTCAGACACTGGTATCCGGGAATCCACCATTGCCGGACAGGGAATTGGAATGGCAATGCGAGGACTCAGACCAATTGCCGAAATTCAGTACCTTGACTATATTTTGTATTGTATTCAAATTCTGTCAGACGATGCAGCTACAATACAGTATCGTTCAAAAGGTGGACAAAAAGCTCCGGTCATCATCAGAACCCGTGGGCACAGACTGGAAGGGATATGGCATTCCGGCTCACCCATGGGTGGAATCCTCAATCTGGTGCGAGGCATGTTTGTTCTTGTTCCCAGAAACCTGACCAAAGCTGCCGGTTTCTATAATACCATGCTCCAAAGCGATGATTCTGCAATTATTGTTGAAAGTCTGAACGGATACCGATTAAAAGAAAAAGAACCTGCCAATCCGGGCGAATATACAGTGCCTGTGGGCGAAGTGGAGATAACAAAAGAAGGAAACGATGTAACACTTGTTACATACGGTTCCACTTGGAGAATAGTCTCAGAAGCCGCCGAGGAACTCG